>CEPA01171930.1_pt1 | contig 12544 bp, 10 predicted proteins | sample 356241 | NCBI WGS metagenome assembly CEPA01 (sample SAMEA2620542, study PRJEB7988) | marine metagenome | biome: marine biome (ENVO:00000447); feature: surface water layer (ENVO:00002042); material: "saline water (ENVO:00002010), including plankton (ENVO:xxxxxxxx)" | depth 5 m
TCTGATAAAGACCTAATGCAGTTAGTTTCAGATAATGTTTCAATGCTTGATACTATGAAAAATAAAATAGTTCAAAAGGGAGAAGTATATGAAAAATTCGGGGTTTACCCTGAAAAGGTAATTGATGTGCAATCATTAGCTGGTGACTCAGTAGATAATATACCAGGAGTCCCTGGTATCGGAATTAAAACAGCTGCATTGCTTATCAATGAGTATGGTAACCTTGATGGACTATTTAAAAATGCTGAGAGTATAAAGCAAAAAAAAAGAAGGGAAAATATAATTGAATTTGAAGAACAAGCATATTTGAGTAAAAAATTAGTTACTTTGAGAGATGATGTACCACTACCTATTCCGATACAAGAAACTGGCCTTAAAGATATCGATGCAAATAAACTTATAAGTTTTCTCAAAGAAATGGAATTTAGAACACTTACAGATAAAAAATCAAAAGAATTAAATATTGATTCAGATACCATTGAGGCTTCAAATCAAGTTGAGGTTTTTGAAAAAGAAGAAACTGACAAAACAGAAATCAATGAAGAAATCAGTTCAAAATTTGATCTAAGTAAATATCAAATAATTAAAACAAAAAGTGAATTACAAGAGTGGCAAATTAAAGCAGAAAATATTGGTTATGTATCTTTCGATACCGAAACAAATTCTTTAGATGCAATGAATGCTGATATGATTGGTTTTTCTTTATGTACATCTGAAAATGATGCCTGTTATGTCCCATTACTTCACACTAATGAAGGAGAAAGGCAATTAAAATTTGATCAAGCAATTGAAATTTTAAGACAAATTTTAGAAGACGAAGGTATAAAGAAAATTCTACACAACATGAAATATGATGCTTTAGTGATCGATAAATACAATATCAAAATTAAAAATTTTGATGATACGATGTTAATGTCATACTCACTAGGTTCAGGTGGTGTAAGGCATAAGCTTGATACACTAATTAAATACTATTTCAATCATGATGCTATGTCCTTTAAAGAACTAATAGGAAGCGGAAAGGATAAGAAAACATTTGAAGAATTAAGCATTGAAGAGGCTGGTAAGTATGCAGCAGAAGATGCTGATATGACCTTAAGATTGTGGAAAAAAATAAAATCATCTATTTCTAAAAATAAACAAGTAAAAATATATGAAATTATAGAAAAACCATTAATAAAAGTTTTAATACAAATGGAAAAAAATGGAATCTCTATTGATATAAATAGATTAAGTAAATTATCAAAAACTTTTGAAAGTAAATTACTTGAATTAGAAAAGTTATGTTTTAATTTAATTGACGAAGAGGTTAATCTTGGTTCTCCTAAACAAGTCGGGGAAATCTTATTCGAAAAACTTAACTTGCCAGGTGGCAAAAGAACTTCCACAGGCTCATGGTCAACAAATGCTTCTACATTGGAAGACCTAGCTAATCAAGGCCATGAATTTCCAAAACTTTTGCTCGAGTGGCGTGCTTTATCAAAGCTAAAAACTACTTATACGGATACTCTTCCAACCTACCTAAATGATAGCACAAAAAGGATTCATTCTAGTTTCGCAATGGCAACAACTTCAACAGGAAGATTAGCATCGTCAGATCCTAATCTACAAAATATTCCTATAAGAAGTGAGGATGGTAGAATGATTAGGAGAGCATTTATTCCAAATGATGGTAATGTTCTAATTAGCTCCGATTATAGTCAAATTGAATTAAGGTTGATAGCTCATATTGCTAATGAAGAAAACCTCATAAAAGCTTTCCATAAGAAAATTGATATTCATGCAGCAACCGCCTCAGAAGTATTTAATATCAATATTAATGAAATGACACCAGAAATTAGAAGAAATGCAAAAGCTATTAATTTTGGAATAATTTATGGAATATCTGCATTTGGTCTTGCGAAACAACTAAATATAAGCCGAACAGAAGCTTCAGAATTTATTAAAGCATATTTTAATAAGTATCCATCAATCAAAGATTACATGGATGAAACCAAGAAATTTGCTAGTGAAAACGGTTTTGTTAAAACTTTAATGGGAAGGAAGTGCTTAGTAGAAGATATTAATAGTAAAAATGCAGCAACAAGATCATTTATGGAAAGAGCTGCGATTAATGCACCCATTCAAGGATCTGCAGCTGATATAATTAAAAGAGCAATGATTGTTCTATCAAAAAATAGTGAGCTAATTGAACTTGAAACAAAAATGCTATTGCAAGTACATGATGAATTGATATTTGAAACAAAAAAAGAAAACAGCTTAAAAGCCATGAAAATTATCAAAGAGGAAATGGAAAACGCGCATAATCCAATTTTAAAAATAAAAGTTCCTTTGATAGCAGATACTAGTTTTGGTAAAAATTGGGATGAGGCTCACTAATTACTACTCAGCAGCTTGTAAATTAGGTGCTGCTTCTAATATATCAATATCTACATATGGTTTAAAGGCATCAAAATTATCAGAAAACATCTTTACTAATTTTTGAGCTTGTAAATCATACGCATCTTTATCATCCCAAGTATCTCTTGGATTAAGGATATCAGTATCAACACCATCAACAAATTTTGGCACTTCAAAACCAAAATTATCATCAACACGCATATCAGCATTTAGCAGCGAACCAGTTAAAGCTGAAGATAAAAGTTTTCTAGTTATATCAATTGGCATTCTATTGCCTTTACCATGTGAACCACCAGTCCAGCCTGTATTAACTAGCCAGCATTTTACACTATGTTCTGCAATAAGTTTTTGAAGAAGTTTACCATATACTGAGGGATGTCTTGGCATAAAAGGTGCACCAAAGCATGCAGAAAAGGTTGCTTCAGGTTCATTAACTCCTTTTTCAGTACCAGCAACTTTAGCTGTATATCCTGATAAAAAATGGTACATAGTCTGTGAGGCAGATAATTTTGCAATAGGTGGAAGTACACCAAAAGCATCACAAGTTAATAAAATTATATTCTTTGGAATACCTGTCCTTCCACTTTCACTTGCATTTGGAATAAATGATAAAGGATATGCACCTCTTGTATTTTCTGCCAAAGAATTATCATTAAGATCAATTTCTCCTGAAGATTTATCTATAACAACATTTTCTAAAATTGTTCCTCGTAGCTTTGTTGTTTTATATATTTCAGGTTCAGCTTTTTCAGAGAGTCTTATCATCTTCGCATAGCAACCACCTTCAAAATTAAAAACTCCATTAGATGACCAACCATGTTCATCATCGCCAATTAATATTCTATCAGGGTCGGCAGACAAAGTAGTTTTACCTGTTCCTGATAATCCAAAAAATATAGCTGGATCATCTTCTGTACCGACATTTACAGAACAGTGCATGGGCATAACATTTTTAGGAGGGAGCAAATAATTCAACATAGAAAATACAGACTTCTTTATTTCGCCTGCATAAGATGTACCTACAATTATAACAAGCTTTTTTTCAAAGTTGACAGCTATTAAAGTTTCAGATGAACAACCATGCCGAATTGGATCTGCTTTAAAACTAGGAATATCAATTATGACAAATTCTGGTCTAAAATCTGACTTTTCTTCCTCTTTTACTTCAATAAGAAGATTTTGTATAAACAATGAATGCCAGGCATATTCTGTATAGACTCTCGTACTCAATCTGAAATCTAAATCTGCACCGCCAAACAAATCTTGAACATATAATTCTTTTTGCTCACAAAAACTTAGAACATCTTTATGAAGATTATCAAAATTCTCTTCTGTAATTGACTTGTTGTTATCCCACCAGATTGAGTCTTTATTAATGTCATTTTTTACAATAAATTTATCATTTGCAGAACGACCAGTGTGTATGCCAGTTTCGACTACTAATGCCTGGTCATTCGATAAGACACCCTGACCATTAGATATGGTGATGTCATAAATGGCATCCCTATCAAGATTCCAGCTTATTTTTTTAAGATTTTTAAAGCCATGGTCTTCACTTCCGACTTTAGAAAAATTTTCTCCAATATTTTCCACTTTAATGCCCACTAAAATATTTAGTATTTATACCAGAAACTTATAAACTTATAAATAAGGTATTATATACTTTTTAAAAAAAATAAATTAATTTATTCATTAAATGGTTAAAATTTGTTTAATAGACGATGATCAAAATATTTTAGCTTCATTAAGCCTAGCTTTAAAAGCTGAAAATTTTGAAGTTGAAACATATTCTGACGGATTATCGGGATTAGAGGCTCTCAACTCTGTTAACTTTGATATTGCAATTTTAGATATAAAAATGCCAAGATTAGATGGTTTGGAAGTTCTACAAAAACTCCGAAATTCTTCAGATATTCCAGTTATATTCCTAACATCAAAAGATGATGAAATAGATCAATTACTAGGCCTGAAAATGGGTGCAGATGATTATATAACAAAACCCTTTTCTCAAAAGTTATTAATTGAGAGAGTGAAAGTAATATTAAAGAGAACCACCTCATCATCTGAAGAAAATCAAGTTGCGAGTGATTCACTTTTAGAAAGAGGAGAATTATTATTGAATATGGACAGACATGAATGTCAATGGAAAAAAGAAAGAATAAAATTAACTGTCACTGAATTTTTAATTCTAGAATGTCTTGTTAATCGACCAGGTTATGTAAAAAATAGAGATCAATTAATGTCAGCAGCGTATAGTGATGATTTATATGTTGATGATAGAACAATAGATAGCCATATCAAAAGAATCAGAAGAAAATTTAAATTAATTGATAATGAGTTTAATTCTATAGAAACATTATATGGAGTTGGCTACAGATTTAACCAATAAAAGAATGCTAAATTTATTAAAACCAAGATCTTTAGGTGCTAGAATTTTAGCAATAAATTTTATTGGTTTGTTATTATTAGCATTAGGATTTATTTATGTTGATAAGTCAGAAGATAATTTAATTAAAGCTAGAATTGAAGCATTACTTGTACAAGCAAATCTTTTTGCTTTTTCGTTTGATTTAGATCCAGGCATAAGAGAAAATTTTAGAGAAAATTTAAATAAATTTATTCTGAAAAGACAAGATGTTGATAAATTCATAACTACTAGAACTAGAATATTTGATAAAAATCAAACAATCATTTTTGATACTAGTGATTTTGATAACCGCAGACAAAATAACAAAAACAAAGCTTATTTTGATAAAGTTTTTGAAGCCATAGAGAATTATTTTGGAAGAAATGCTCAGGTATTGCCCAGTGAAGGTTTCTCATCATTTGATATTGATCAAGCTCTAAATGGTAATACAGTTGCGAAAGAATACAAATTAAGCAATGGAGGAATTATTGTTCATGTTACAGTTCCGGTATATAACAACAATGAAATAGTTAATGCATTGCTACTTACAACTGAAGAAGGGGATATTGGTTTAATCCTCCAAGAAGGAAGGCAGGGATTTATTAGGGTATTTATAATTACAATTTTTGTTACATTGTTTCTATCTGCTTCATTATCAACAACAATAGCGCGCCCTTTAACAAGACTGTCCAAAGCTGCTGAAAGAGTTACTGATGCAGGTATTGGTGATACGCCAATAATGGATAATAGAAGAGATGAGATTGGCACTTTATCTAGATCAATTAGAAGAATGACTGTCGCTCTTCAGGATAGAGTAAGTGCTGTAGAGGCATTTACAGCTGATGTAGCTCACGAGGTTAAAAACCCTCTTACTTCACTTCAAAGCGCAATAGAAACATTAAATACATCAGAAAATGAAGATGAAAAAAAAGCTCTTATTTTAATTGCTTTTAAAGACTTGAAAAGGCTCGATAGATTAATATCGGATATTTCGTCAAGCTCAAGACTTGAGGTAGAGTTAGCTAAGGGTGAATTTATTAAAATTGATGTAAGAGATATTTTAAAATCTGTGATTGAAGTAACAGAATCGACAATTATTAAAAAGTATGGTGTCGATATTGAGTATGAAATTACTAAAGAAAATATAATTATAAATGGCATTGGTGATAAAATTGCTCAAGTTTTTCATAACTTAATTGATAACGCTCTATCTTTCTCAGAAAAAGGCGATTCAATTTGTATTCATCTATGGAAAGCTAAAAATGCTGCAGTTGTAGAAATAAAAGATAATGGTCCTGGAATTCCTAAAGAAAGTTTAATTAAAGTCTTTGATAGATTCTATACATATAGACCAAATGATAAAAGCTTTGGTAATAACTCTGGTTTGGGCTTATCAATCTGCAAACAAATAATTAAGACACATGGTGGATCTATTGTAGCTGGAAATAAAGAAAATGGAGGAGCAATATTTACAGTTACCTTACCTTTGGTTAATAAATAAAAAATGAGGTAAATAATTTGATTGGATTAATAATTATATCACATGGCAATTTAGCAGCAGAGCTTAAGAATTCTCTCGAAAATGTAATTGGCCCACAAAAAAATCTGGAAACCGTATGTATTGGTTTTGAAGACGACGTGGATAAAAGGAAAGAAGAGGTTATAGAATTAATAACTAAAGTTGATGATGGGCAAGGTGTTATACTGCTTACAGAAATGTTTGGTAATACACCTTCAAATCTATTAATTTCATTAGTTGATAACAGTAAAGTAGAAATGATTGGGGGTATTAACTTGCCTTTATTGATTAAAATTGGATCATTAAGAGATAGTTCTGATATAAAAGATGTGATTAAAGCTTCGGTTGAAGCTGGACACAAGTACATTGGAGTAGCAAGTGAGATTTTATCACAACAAGATAATTAAAATTTACTTGTTATAATTAGGGAGATTACCAGTGAAGTTTGAAGATTATAAAGTATCTGATATAGGGCTTTCTGATTGGGGGCGTAAAGAAATCAAAATTGCAGAAACTGAAATGCCAGGTTTAATGATACTAAGAAAAGAGCTTAGTGCTGAAAAACCTCTTAAAGGGGCAAATATTGTTGGTTGTCTCCATATGACAATACAAACGGCCGTTCTTATTGAAACCTTAATTGAGTTAGGTGCGACTGTCAGGTGGTCTTCATGTAATATTTTTTCTACGCAAGATCATGCTGCTGCAGCCATAGCCAAAGAAAATATTCCTGTTTTTGCCTGGAAAGGTGAAACTGAGGAAGAATATGATTGGTGTATTAAACAAACTATTGAAGGATCACCTGATTGGAAACCAAATATGATTTTAGATGATGGTGGAGATTTAACAAAAATAATTCATGAACAATATCCTAAATTGTTAAGTAATATTCGTGGATTATCTGAAGAAACTACGACAGGAGTTCTTAGACTTTATGAAATGGAAAAAGATAACACACTTGGAGTCCCAGCAATTAATGTAAATGACTCTGTAACAAAATCAAAATTTGATAATTTCTATGGCTGTAGAGAAAGTCTTGTTGATGGTTTAAAAAGAGCAACTGATGTTATGCTTGCAGGTAAATTAGCAGTTGTTTGTGGTTTCGGTGATGTTGGTAAAGGGTCAGCAGAGTCGCTCCGGTCACAGGGTGCGCGTGTCATCGTTACAGAAATTGACCCTATATGTGCTCTACAGGCTTCAATGGAAGGCTATGAAGTATCGACTGTTGAAGATGTTGCAAAAACTGCAGATATATTTGTAACAGCAACCGGTAATAAAGATGTTATTACTATAGAACATATGAGAGATATGAAGGATAGAGCAATAGTTGCTAACATAGGTCATTTTGATAGTGAAATTCAAGTTTCTGAACTTCAAAATTATAAGTGGGAAAATATTAAGCCACAAGTAGATGAAGTTGAATTCCCGGATGGAAAAAAAATTATTTTACTTGCTGAGGGTCGATTGGTTAACTTGGGATGTGCTACTGGTCACCCAAGCTTTGTAATGAGTGCCTCATTCTCAAACCAAGTACTAGCGCAAATAGAAATTTGGAAGAATTATCAAAATTATAAAAATAAAGTATATGTACTTCCAAAACATTTAGATGAAAAAGTAGCTTATATTCATCTTGAAAAGTTAGGGGTAAAACTTACTCAATTAAGTGATAGTCAGGCTGATTATTTAAGTTTAAATAAGGAAGGGCCTTTCAAACCAGATCATTATCGGTATTGAATAATTAGTGCTGAGAAGGAGGCATTCTCACTTTTAAACCATCAAACTCTTCAGTAACTGATATTTGGCAACCCAACCTTGAATTTTCCTCTTTATATTCGTGAAAATCAAGCATGCTTTCTTCTTCATCACTAATAGGAGTAATCTTTTCTTTCCATTCGGCATCAACAAAAACCATGCACGTTGCACAAGCACAACCACCACCACAATCAGCATCAATACCAGGTATTGAATTTGATACCGCACCCTCCATAATAGAGGTACCTATATCGACATCAACTGAATGCTCTGTCCCATCATGCTCAATATAAATAATTTTTACCATTACTGTCTCCGTGTAATTCTGTAATTCAAAAAAAGTAGTAAAGTAACTTATGTTAACTTATTTATTTCTTTAATTGGAATAGATTCATCAGAAAGTCTATCTTTTTCTATAGAAATTTTCTCAAAAATTAATTTTCTTGACATCATGTGTTCTGAGGGACGATTTACACAATCTGAAGCTATTATTTTGTTATTTTTTAGATAAAAAACTGCAAAGGAGGACTTATTTTTATCCCCTCTAACCACAATTTCATCATAACCATCAATTAGTCCAACAATTTGAAGTTTTGTTTCATATTGATCGGACCAAAACCATGGTACTTGATTATAAGCTATTTTTTCACCCACAATATAAGATGCTATTGTTTTTCCTTGTTCAATTGCATTGTGTACAGACTCTAATCTGATATTTTTTTTATAGAATAGGTTTGGATGATTGGTGCAATCTCCAGCTGAAAATATTGAGTCATCAGAAGTTTTACAAAATTGATCAACCAAAATACCATTTTCAACTTTTATACCTGCTTTTGACGCAATTGAGTCATTTGGTAAAACACCAATACCAACTATTACAAAGTCCGAGGATATTTTTCCATTTGATGTAAAAACTTCTATGCTTTCATTATTTTCAGAAAGTCCTTCAACTGAAGTACTTGTTATCACCTCAACCCCTGCATCTTGATGAAGTTTCATATAAAAGTCTGATATAATATCGCTTGTAACGCGCTCTAGAATCCTAGAAGCCATCTCAACTATTGTCACTTTAAGGCCAAGTTTATTAAGAATAGCTGCGACTTCAAGCCCGATATAACCACCACCTATAATTGTAACTTTTTTTGAGACCCTTAGTTTTTCCCTAATGTTCAAAACATCATCTATTGACCGAAGGTAAAAAACTCTATTTTCAATATTACTAGTTAAATCAATTTTTCTTGGTTTAGTCCCTGTTGCTAAAACAAGATTGTCATAATTTTCTTTTTTATTATTCGCAAGATAAATCTCTTTACTTTTAGGGTCAATTTCTTGGACATAAGATTTTAAGCTTATCGAAATTTCATTTTCATCATAAAATTTATCTGGTTTAAAAAATAATCTTTCTTTATCGAGTTCACCTAAAAGAAATTTTTTAGAGAGAGGTGGGCGCTGGTAAGGTAGATAATTTTCGGCGCAAAATATTTTAATTTCTCCCTCGTATCCCTTGCTTTTAAGAGAGACAGCAGTTTGACAAGCAGCTTGTCCTCCTCCAATGATTAATGTTTTTTCTTTACTCATAAAATTACTCTAGTAATTGGATTGTTTTGAAAAAGTTAATTTAAAGTATATATTATTGAATACTTTACAAAAACTAAATATAAAAATGAATGAATTCATCTTTAAGTCCAAAAAATTAAAAGATACAGAGAAATTAGCTATTTCAATAGCATCTTTTATAGAATTAGGTGATCTTGTTTTACTCAATGGTGAGCTGGGAAGTGGAAAAACAACTTTTGCGAGGGCAATAATTAATTCTAAATATTTTGCTAATGATCAAAATCATATAGTACCTTCGCCAACATTTAATTTTCTACAAGTATATAAATTTGATAATAGTGTAATAGGCCATGCTGATTTATATAGAGTTAAGAATAAAAATGAAATAATGGCCTTAAATTTGCAAAATATTGTTGATGAAGGATCTCTCATAGTTGAATGGCCAGAAATAATGGGCTCATCAATATCAGGAAATATATTAAATATAATTTTTGAAATACAAGATGATGAATTGATTTTGAAAATTATTAATAAAGGTGGCTGGCACAACAGATTGAAATCAATATATAATAGATTATGACAATGGAAACCGAATGTGTATTTGATTTTGAAACCAATGGAACCGAAAAAGGCTTTAGATTACCTCACCAATTGGCAGTAGTTAACTTAAATGATTTAGAAGATTTATCTGTAATTAACAACCGACTTCCAAGTTACGATTTACCAAGCCCAGGGGCTTTGAAAGCAACCTCAACCTCATGGAAAAAACTTATGAAAGGGCCCAGTCTATATGAAAGTATTCCACAAATACTAGAAAGTTTAGATTATGACATTTTATGGGCTTACAATGCACAATATGACTCAAATGTTTTAACTGAGGCTCTTTACACCTCTGGATTTTTTCCTTACCCACATAAAATGGGTGACAAAGTCATATGCGATGCTCTTCCGTTTATATCATTAGCTGGCAAAATATATCCCGAAACAATAAAAACACCTAGCGAAATTAATGGTAGGAGAGATCAAAGTTTATCAAGTGTTTTTGGTAACAATTTTGCAAAAGATGAGAGTATAATATGGCATCAAGCAGATGGAGATGTTAAGGCAACAGCGAAATTATTAAACAAAATTAAATTTGAACAACCAGATTATTGGGATAAAAGAACTCAAATGTTCTCCAAATTTACGAGATATAAAATATTTACCGATCGGTCTAAATTTGCAACTTATTATTTCCCAACCCAAAAAATTACAGAATTTTTACCAATAATATCAATCGATACAGATAATTATTATTCGATAAATTTAGAGGAGTTTTTTGAGAATGGATGTCTAACAGAAAAAAATATCAAAACTCTTGAACAAGGAAAAAAACCAAAATGGCTAAAAGAAACATATCTTAAAACACCTGCCATTATTTTATGTCTTGATTGGTTTAATATTGAAGATAAATATAGCTCGCCAGATGAAGAACAATTAGAAACTATAAGAACCTTGATAAGAGATAATTTTATTTTAAAAAAAGAATGGCCACATAAAAAAGATAATCATCTTGAAACTCAAATATTTGGTTTCCCTACAAATGAGGATAAATTAGCCTGGGAAGAATTTCATAATGCCAATTCATGGGAAAAAAAGATACAGGTAAAATTTAATGATATAAGATCAAAGAGAATTGCTCAAAGAATTATATTTGATAACTCACCAGAAACCATTGACCAAGAGCCCTACAAGGTATTATTAGAATTTATTAAATCAAGGTGGCTTTCAAATGATTTTAATACACCTTGGATAACAATTCCAAAAGCACTAAGAGATATTGAAAAATTTGAAGAACAAGGGGAAAAAGAAATTTTTCTCGGATATAAAGATTATCTCATAAAGATGAAAGAAAATTTATAAATAACTTGAATGATTGTAACGATTTTTTTAGCTTACAATTATCTTTTGAGGAGAGATTATGACACTTATAAATATTACTGATGAAGAATTTGAAGAATCTATTTTAAAAAATAAAGGAGTTTGTTTAGTAGATTTCTGGGCTGAATGGTGTGGACCATGTAAACAGATTTCACCTATTCTTGAAGAAATTGCTCAAAATAAAGCTAATAAAATAACTATAGCCAAAATAAATATTGATGAAAACCCAAGAATTGCAACTGATTATGGAATTAGAAGCATTCCAACCATGCTTCTTTTCAACAATGGAGAGCTCAAAGATACTAAGGTGGGTGCACTACAGAAAAAAGAGCTTGATGATTGGATTAAAAATAATAGCTAAAAAGTATCCATTACTTCAGCTACCAATGGAATTGACCCACAAATTAATACTCTTGATACATGATTCTTCTGTAAGATTAATGACTGAGTAAGTTTGTTGATATAGCTTATATTAAAGTTCATCTCACCAATATTTTCGATTATTTCACTATAAGAATAATGATCATCAGTGAATTGAAGATACTCAATTTTTTTAAAAACCCCTTCAAACGGTAAAAGAAAATTCCTTATTTTTTTTCCTCTTTTTAAGCTAAAAATTAAGTTCATATCTTTCTTTTCTTCCGAGTTCATCTTAATCATCTCACTTGAAATAACTTTTGCACCAGAGGGGTTATGGCAGCTGTCAATCCATAACTCTATAGAACTATTTTTGTAATTTATCTTCTCAAGTCGACCTTGCCATTGTGTACTCGCTATAGCATCCTCGATTAAATCTGTTTTTATCTTAATTTTTTTTTGCTTTTTTAACACTGATATTGCAGCAATAGCAGTTGCTGCATTCATTATTTGATGTTGACCATTCATAAATGGAATATCTATTTTTATCGTTTCATTATTATCTTCATAATAAAAATTATCTTTTTTCTTAATTACAGTCCAATCGATATCATAAATAAATCTTTTTTTAGGTT
>CEPA01091570.1_pt1 | contig 12519 bp, 10 predicted proteins | sample 356241 | NCBI WGS metagenome assembly CEPA01 (sample SAMEA2620542, study PRJEB7988) | marine metagenome | biome: marine biome (ENVO:00000447); feature: surface water layer (ENVO:00002042); material: "saline water (ENVO:00002010), including plankton (ENVO:xxxxxxxx)" | depth 5 m
TTGTCTATCTCCACGTCCGTTTCGGTCATTCCGAACTGGTTGGTTATCTCTTAATTTTTGATTATCTCTCTGTTTCTTGGTTCGAATTGTAATTTCTATGCCTACTAAATTTTGGGGTTTGGTTTTCCTATCTAAGTGAGCAATGTGAACCAATGAACTGTTTAGGTTTCCAATAACGGCGTCTACCTTACCAACGTAGGTTTCTGATGAGTCTACCATTACTGAGCCTAATGCAGGACATGCCCCCGAGTAACTGACAAGAAGCCCACCTTCATGGCTGACCTTTTCAACAGTTCCTTTGAACATTACAGACCCTCGTTAACAGATTGTAAAATCATTCTTTTTTTAGAAGAATAGCCGCACCTAACATCGAGGCAATTGTAGCAAACAAGCTAAGCGATGGCAATCCCCCTGATTCATCTGAGGTATCGCTAGTATCAACAGGTGTCGGGTCCGCTGTATCATACTGGTTCGGTATAGTAACGTCCACGGATGCTATAGCACCCACTGAATCAACCGCAGTTATCACAACATAGTACTCAGATAAACCCTGGGATACACATTTGGCAATAGATAAAGAAACGGTCCAATCTTCTCCATTTGTGGTGAAGCCAGTAGTAGTTTCATCACACATATTTGCTTCAAGAGAGACCGAACCTCCATCGGGGTCATTCGCAGTGCCGGATAAGGTAAATGAATATCCATCTGAGGACCACGTTGCGTAGGTGTTCTCGATCGGGTCTATTTTGATATCCACAGCAGGTGGAGTATTCCTCTTCTCTAACCCTAAGTCAAACTCAGCATCCCAGTCAAGCATTCCAGGGGACGTAGCTGTGACATGAACCATGAAAGCACCGGGGGACATTCCAGATAGGGATATTGAATCACTGGAGGCTGTAGAACCTAAATTGACAGTTGTGCTTGAGCCTGCTGAACTGCCCTGTACTGCTTTGATCGAAAGAGCTAGATTTTGAACTAGCAAAGATGGTGTTGAATCTATTTCTACGGAGTCCGTGTAAAGCCCTGCAATCGCTGAGAAAGAGGCTGGCTGTCCAAATCTCCATGTGTGCGTGGCGTTACTAATTGCTCCGTAGGGGTCAATCAAATGGCATGTAGCGTCCGATGATTGAGAACTGCCTGCGGTGACTAGTAATTCACCAGCAGAGTTCATTCTACTTGACCATCCTGATTCGGTAAAATCACAGTCCAATCCCCATGCATCATTGTCTGTAGCCCAGTCAGCCATTGTATCTCCAGTGATGGCGACAACCTCGGTCCCGTCTTTTACAATCGGAATTACCGTATTGTCTCCAGGTTCGTTTCCTGTCCACTCCGGGAAGTCATTTGTTTCCGGCGGGGATGTAGTCATATCGAAGAAAATATTTCGAATCATTGGATAGAGTTCCCTATCGTATTGAATGTCTACACTTACTCTAACACTTCCGTCCGGTAAGAAGATTTCATCAATCGAACCAGCACCTAGATTCTCAAGTCCATCATCTTGTATTGTCCAATTTGCCATTCTCAACCCGTCTACATAGGGGAATGTGAAGACCATTGTTGCCTTCGTGATATTTGTTACATTCATGGCAACCGTAAAGTCGCTCTGTCCAGAGTTTGGTAGTTTGTTGAATCTAGTGTTGTGGGTCTTATCTTCTTTTACGAACATCGATATTTCCAGATTGTTGGTTGCGGAAGTGGGGACTTCTTGACAGTCGGCACTAGCAAATGCATACCTCCCTGAACAAGAGCGCTCTTCCGGATGTCCCTCTGGGATAAGGTCAACTTCTTCCAGACCTATTCCTTCCTCGACGAACTCGACATCATTCCAATCTACTCCACCTCTATGCGGGATTCCTTCACGTATACCGATTCTTGTGTACATGTCGGCTATACATTGTGCTCCAATTTCTCTTACAGCGTCTCTTTCATCTGTTGAAATCCATGAATTATTTCCTCCAGGGAAACCTTCGAACAACCCATCAAGATTGTCTCGAACAACTGCAGCACGGCTCTCATTCACCCAAGAATTTGCGTATAAGTCAGATGTTGCCCAATCATCTAATATTTGGAACATGAACACTGCGTTGTCATATTCAAACAAGTCTTCGAATGTATATCCTGAGCAATCCACATCATCAACTTGCCTACCTGAATCTTCGGCTATGGTTGTGTTAGTCATAGACATTGTTGCCATTAAGATAGCAAGCAAGAGTGCACACAAACTTCTCTTCATGTACTGCCCGTAGGGCAGGTTCTTCTTAGTGTGTTCCTATGTTTGCTAAGGATGAAGCCGTTCTATCCTTCTTGTGAACAAGTACACGGGAACAATGCTCCATAGTATAGCCGCTATGCAGACATACAGCGGCGACATACCCCTATCTACATCATCTAGTGGAATCTCAAGAAGGTGGTGATAGACACCATTAGGGGAGAATAAGTCCATGATTGCATCAATTTGTATGTACTCAGCCGAATTAAGGTCATCGACACCAACACCGGATAAACCTGCAACTACGGTAGTTAATACCAGCCAAAGTAATGTGAAAACCATCCAGACCCCAAGGCCAACAGCGATTGAGGCGCCCAGATCTTTAGCCCAAGAAGAGGCAATAAGTTGTATGGATGTATACCATAGAAGGAGTAAACCTGTACCTAGTGTATGGATAAACACCTCTTCAGTACTCGGTAAATCGTCTAATCTGTACCAGATTACTAGGATACTCGCTATGTTTAGAACCATTACAGGAATGAAGATTGCACCCCAATGACCTAACAATAATGCTCTTGCGAATTTACTTCTTGCTATTGGTTGAGAGAGTTTTATTTCCAAAACCCCAGATAATCTATCTCTGCTGATTCCATCAAAGGCAATTAGTACAGCTCCAAGTGTTGCTGAAAAAATTATGAATGCAGTCGCAACAAACATAACATCGTAAGCTGAATCGATTACAATACTAGCAGGTAGGTTCACTTTAGGGTCAGATAGGCCCCAACTGGAGAATAGGATGAACATAGCTAATAGCGGCCAGATGACCATCATTCTGCCAGCAGTGAGTCTTTCTTTCATAATATGCATGCCAAGAGATAATGTGTTCATTCTTCTTCACCCCCTAAGGGTCTGAATGGAAGCATACCGTCGTCTGATAAATCAAGACTAATGTCATGTGGCTCGATACCGGTTGCGGAACATATCATTTCCACAATTCCCGAATCATCGTCGAGGTTCAGACTTTTCCTGATTTCCTCCAAAGTACCATTTATCAATAATTGACCGCGATGTAGGAGAGCAACCTCATCAACAAGCGATTCCAAGTCACCTACTTGGTGTGACGATATCACTATTGCGACTCCTTTCTTTGCTAGGTTTTTCAATAGATTGGAGAACGCCCTCTGCGCAAGCGGATCAAGGCCGTTTAGAGGCTCATCCATTACAATCATCTTAGGGCTACCTATCAAAGCACATGCAAGTGATAATCTCTGGCGCATCCCTTGAGATAGATTATCCAATAACTGGTTTGATTTTGAGGATAATCCCACCGTTCGAATGAGGTTTTCGACGTCTGTAGTACTATTTCTCATTAGAGATATCGACGTTATGGCCTGACTGACGGTGATTCTGCCTTCCCATCTAACCTGTTCTGGCATGTAACCAATGCAAGCGCGCCTCGTTTCCGCTGATTTATTGAATCCATCACACTCATATAGCCCACAAATAGCTCTCATTAGTGTTGTTTTGCCTGCACCATTTGGGCCGACAAGTCCAATTATGGTACCTGAATTTATTTTGAGATTAATTGAATGTATTCCTGCGCCGTCTCGTTTAGCCCATGGTTTCCAAGTTGAAAAGTCTCGTACCTGATGCCGCCACGAGACATTGGCCAGAGACAAGATGGATTCCATTGTTTCCGTAGTCTGCATTCACCCATTACAATCTACCGATTAGATGCCATATCTTGGGTTGCACTTATGCTTACTACACATTACGCCATTATGTGTTGGGGGGAGTCCTTGCATCAATCATCTCACTAGCGGCATTGTTCGGTATGCTGAAATTCAAGTCGGATAGTTTTGACAAATCAATGATGTACGGTCTTACACTTCTTGTAATCCTGATGTGGTTAGTGCCGTGGGGAGTACTGATAATAATCCCAGCTCTGATAGTCCTCTCAACTCTAAGTCCTGCGTCCAGGGAGGAATGGGCAAAATTCAGGAAAAGGCGAATTGCAATCGGGATTGTTTTCGTCCTCCTTCTAAATTCATTTTCTCTCTTTCCTGTGTCCGAACCAGTAGGTAGTGAAGAATGGGGGAAACCAATTGCTACAGAAAACCCTCATGCGTCTTTTTGGCCTGCGAGTGAGCAATATACTTGGTTCTATGATGGGGCCGTAATAAGTGTTGTAAATGTAAGAACCCCACATACGTTTTCGCCATATTCTCAAGATTCCTCAAGTGTGGCGCTAGGAGTCATGGTGGGTATGCATGAGGATAGAATGCGTCAGTCAATTGAACAGGCTAATTCTTACATTCCATCTTTCAGCGTGGATGCAGATGCATTTACTTTGTCTGGTGTAGAGAGTGAAGGTGGGCACTCGTATTCTGGAAGTGAATATTTCATTTCGATGTTTGATGTAAAGAGAGATGGAATTGAAGCAGCACTAGCGAATGTGCTTGTGGTTGGGTTTCCTGAGGTAGGTGGTGAATTGAGTTTACTTATAATAACGCGACCTTTTACATCTTCACAGGAAGATGTTTTCGAGGAAAAAATAGTGGCTCAGTACATCGAAAGCAGGTGAGTAAAATCCGTTTTACTAATTTCTTTTAGGGCAACCTAAAACTTATGTATGGCCGACTTTTCGGCTGCCCTAAATCGGGATGATTTATATGAGTTTGAAAATGAAATCGATGTTAATGATATTGCTTATGGCTTGTGCTGCTTTTGCCGGGTGTTTGGGCGATGATGACGATAAGAAAGAAGACGAAGAAGAGGTTGATGACACAACTGTCGACGACAAGCCTGCATGGCTTGATGCGTCAGACGCAGGTTACACCTATGCTTCTGATGTAGACAACCACCGCTCCTTGATGAACGATCTATGTGAAATCAAGGCTGCAGCAAGTTCTGACGGAGGATATGACTTTGCAGGAGCAAAGGCCATTTACACTGACGGCAAGAACGCTCAGAAAGACGATGGTTCCTACAGAACACTTGCAGGGTTTGCTTCTGCAACTGGAAAGAATCACGACTATGATTCCTACTACGGAATGAACGGATCTATTGGTGCACACATCATGGCAGCAATGGACGGTACAGATGACTTTGAAAATACATCTGACACAGTTAGATACCAAGGAATCGCTAAACTAACAGTCAACATGGGAATGGTCGGATACACACTACACGAGCTCAACGCTGCAATCATCAAGGCGGAAGCCGGTGATTGGGGTACTGACAAGGCTCAGCACGCATGGGACGAAGGATGGGCATTCTTCCACGGTCCTGATGAGCACTACGGTTGCTCACCAGCAAAGGTAATGGAGAAGAGAGCTGCTGACTTCGGTACTGCAGACGCTGACGGTGTTGCGGCAACATTTGCAGCAACAGAGGCCGCAATGAACGCAGGATTGACTGCTCTACAAAACGAGAACATGCAAGGCGTAGTAGACGCTCGTGATGAAGTTCTAAAGAACCTAGTTATTGTTTACTCACAGGCTGTTCTAAAGTACACATCCAAGATGGACAGCAACACTACCGCTGAAAAATACCAGGCTGAAGGATACGCATTCTGGAAGGCTATCGAGGCATACGCTGCACCTCACATGCACGACGGCTGCTACAACATGGCAGTCGGACACAAGGTCATGATGATGGGAGAGATCGATGCATCAGCTTGCGACGCTTTCATCTGGACCAACAGCACTGAAGGCGGAGAGAACGACACATGCTACAACACAGTAAACCACATGGTTTCTACTGATGCTGTTGACGAAGCTGGCTGTGACGGTTACAAATCCATGTATTACATGGACAACTACGCTGCTACAATGATGAACAACGTCTTGGATTTGACAGACGCATCACAACTGGGCACATCCTACGATGTAACAGCATGGTTGCAACCAGTTTGGGACCATTACGGTATCACTTCTGGTGATATCGGCGCAATGGCTTGATTGAACTCAAGGTTTAAACTTGTTCAGAATCTAGGGGTGGCTGGCTAAAACGCCAACCACTAGCCAGCCACCCCACTCGGAGCGGATACCATGAGATTTAGTTATTTGTTAATTTGTGTGATGATGATATTTTCCGTGATTATTCCGGCAAATATCGTTGAAGGAGATCCAGGTGAAGAAGGGGATAGCGAACTATTCACTTTGCACGGTAATCTGTATGATAGCCAGGGAAATCCTGCAGCTGAAACATCGATGAAATTGCTTCCTCGACCTTCAATGTGGGCTAACGACGGTAATTATTCAATAACAAATATCTCGGAAGGCGAACACACGGTTCGGGCTTATTTCATGAACAATGGGCACACTGTTGTTTACAGGCAAATTTACATTGATTCTGATACAGAATTAGATTGGTATGTAGGTAAGAATTGGGCTACTGGAAAAATTTACGACAGTTCAGGGGCATTGGTCGAGAATCCAACACTCACAAATGTGAAGCATGTTGAATCAAACGATACACTTACACCAGACAATGGTAGAATCTCTCTTGGTCCTTACGACATTGGGAATTACTACACCATTCGTGCATACTACGGAGATATTGATCATTCCACTCAGTATGTTCATTTTAAGATGCAAGCAGGGTCTATGACCGACTTCTATGGTAACGATTTCGATTTCAACCATGGGAAAAACAGCCGCTATGGTTTTGTCAAAGATTCAATCGGAAATGCGATGCCTGAAGTTACTGTAAGTGATGGTATTCAAACAGTGACCACTAACTCTGACGGTTTTTACTTGTTACAAAACCTAGATGTTGGGACTGAAACAACAATCACCTTCATGCACGATGATACAGTGATCGCTCCGGCTATAACAGAGAATATTACAACAGGAGAAGGATGGTTGAATAATACAGCTACTGTAGAAATCAACTTACCAGGAAATGCATCTTTCACCACTCAGGTTCAAGTCATTCCGAAAAATGAACCATTTTTGATTGAGTGGGAAGGTGGAGCATACACTGACACCTACTCTCTGTACAGAAACGAAGTGATAGCCTACACAGGACCAATGCCAGAGTACACATTCACACCAACTGAGATTGGAAATTATGAGTTTACTCTAGTTGCAGAGAATATGAACGGTAGCACACCGTCTTTCATGCCACTACTATTGATGGTATTACCAGAGCAATCCAACTCAGACCTATGGGCTGTTGGCATGCACTGGAATTACACTGTAGATTATTTCCCGAGTAGTCAGAATCGAAATCTAACCATGACTGCCATAGGAAAGGAGATGGTTGTTGATGCCTTCGGCACAGAGCGTGATTCCTTCTTGGTAAGAATGTCAGGTGAGCACTACGAAGATGAAGAGAAATCATACCGCTGGGTCGACACCTCTACTCTTCTCTACCTTCACACTTATTGGGTTGATGATCCAGATTCGTCCTCCTACTTCACTGAAGGTTACTTAGGTTGGAACTTCACTGATGATGATGGCGCAGCAAGTGATTTACTGTCGTCAACAGAAGATCTCAATTTACACTTCAATCGTACAAACGTGATTGGCGTACCGGGTCATCCAAACGGATATGACGATACTTTCAATCTTGTCGAGATAACGAGAAATGTCAGCATTACAACAGCCGCTGGTACCTTCTCTACCACTTACATCTGCATAACAGACAATAACGACGGTGTCAAGTCTTGGGAATTGTGGTACAATGATACGGTTAGAAATTGGGTGAAGAAAATTGACCGTTTGCCTGGTTCGCACTCTGACTACCTTATCATGGAACTAACGTCGTTTGATGTACCAGTAACTCCTCAATTTATTACCGAAGAATCAAACCTCTCTGAAAAGACTTTCATGGTAGAATGGGCACCATTCCAGGGTGCTTCATCTTACGAACTTTTCAGCAATGGGGAACTGATTTATGCAGGACCATCCTCCTCTTATGAGGTAAAAAATAGTCCAGATGGAGAATTTGTTTACCAAATAAATGCGGTGATGACTGAAACTTACAAGATTCCAGGAGATACTCTGAATCTGAACGTTCTTTACATTCTACCACCTCCTATTGTCACCTCTAGTGATGATATCATAGATTCTGGTTCAGACGTCACTTTCTCATGGAACTCTGCAGAGGATGCAATATGGTACTCTGTGACGGTTCAAAATGAGAATAACCTACCAAAGGAAGTGTATAACGGTACTAAAACAGAGTTTACGACATCAGATTTAGACAATGGCCTAAACCGCATACGAGTTAGCGTTGGTTCATCAGACGGTAAGTATTCAGAACTTTCCGACTCAATTTTCATAACTGTGGAAGAGAGTGATGATGTATCAGCAATCGATGAGTTTATTGTACCTATTGCCTTAATTGCGATCCTAGCAATCACTGTTGGAGCAGTGATGGTTTTCAGGAAAGGTGAATAAATGAAGTATAAGTCCATTATTTCGATATTCCAAGCTGTAATAATCATACTTTGTGGGCTAGGGGTTTACGTTTACATCGTGAAAGAAGAATCCTCCGAATCTGGAGAAATTAAAGTAACAGATTCTAATGGAGTTGTCCATTATTTCGATGAACAACCGACGCGTGTGGCTTTGACCAATACTTATGCCGCCACTGTTATGCGAATGTTAGAGATAGATGAGGAAGTAATTGTAGGAGTGTCTGGGGACTTTGGCGATGAACAACTTTGGCCTGAATTATCCAACAAACCAATGATTCAGTATTCTGCCCACTCAGAAATAGATTTCGAAGCTATACTTGATACTCGCCCAGACATATACATCGTATTTGCTAACAATGGCATGGTCGACACAAAAGGCATACGAGAAAAATTAGAACCCGTAGGTATAACGGTTCTTGCACTTGACTTTTACAAATATGATTCTCTACGAGACGAAATAAATGTATTAGCCACATTATTTGGGAAAGAAGAACAAATGAACAAACTACTCGATGAGTTTGATGAGATAGAGAGCATGGTAGCATCTAGGTTCGATGGATTATCTGACTTGGACCGTCCAACAATTGTGATGGAACATCATGCCTCGTTAACAAGAGACCCCGTAGTACTAACCGGGACCTCTCAATGGACTGACATAATTGACAGGGCCGGTGGAATCAATGTGTACGATCACCTGCCTGGGCATACGACTCACGTCGACATGGAATCAATATTGGATGAAAATCCTGATGTCTTGATGTTTGACGGCATCACTTTTGATATAGGTTACAACAGGTACGACGAGGATGGGACAACGTGTGAAATACACATGGAACACATCGAAGGCAGGGAAGGATTCGAAAATATGAAAGCGATTGAGAATAATCGATTATTGGTTCTCTCTGGAGAATTTGCAGGGCCAATGATGATACACGGTTTACCGACTTTAGCTAAATATCTTCATCCAGATTTATTCTCAGATGTCGATGCAGAATCATATTTAGATGACTATTTTACCACATACCATGGTGTTGAACGTATTGGAAAGTTTGTTTGCACATCATAGGTGGATTAATCATGGATTCAATTTCAATTGAACACCTAAAGAAAGGCAGGGACCAAATATTCCTGATCCTGTTTCTCGCTCTTGTAACCTTTTTTATTGCATTATTTGCCCTAGGGTTGGGTTCTTCTGAGAGCCTTGAAATGCTCACAGTATGGAAGATAGTTCTAAGTGACATAAAAACGGCTTACTTCAATCAAGCAGCCGTGGGACTTAACATAAAAATCAATCTTGCTGGCTGCTTGAGTAGTGATTGCGGTAGTCGTTCTATAATGGCCGGTTTGACCAGAGAAGGAACTTTCCTTCAGAACTCCATCATATATGACTGGAGGTTACCAAGAGTTGCTGCAGCAATCGTAGGTGGTATTGCGTTGGCAGTTGCCGGCTCACTAATGCAAGGCTGTCTTGGCAATCCATTGGTTTCACCTTTAACATTGGGAGTCGCTTCAGGTGCAGCACTAGGAGCAGCACTGGCGATTGTCCTAGGTTTCACAATCCTATCAGTACCCGCATTAGCCATTGTAGCGAACTCGTTCATATTTTCATTAATTGTTGTTGCAATAATTATCCAACTAGGAAAATTTAGGTCTATATCCGCTGAATCGTATATTTTGGTTGGAATTGCGATAACATTCATCTGCGGAGCAATTGTTTCAACAATGCAATATTTTGCATCCGACGCGCAACTTTCACAACTAGCACATTGGTCGTTTGGCAGTTTGTCCCGTCCTAATTCAAAGCATGTAACTCTAATGGCATTCGTCGTGTTTGCACTATTGCCTACCGCTGTTGTTTGGGCATGGGATCTTAACACCCTCTCGATGGGAGGTGATGAATTTGCCATTTCAACAGGTGTGGACCCTAATAAAATTAGGAAAAACATCCTCATCCTTTCTGCGTTCATGACATCGATAATTATTGCATTTACAGGTCTGATTGGTTTCGTAGGACTTGCAGCACCCCACATGTCTAGATTAGTTGTTGGTAATGACTTCAGAAAATTAATTCCATGTTCTGGAATTTTTGGTGCTTTCTTGATGATATTTGCAGATACATTAGGAAGAACATTATTTGCACCTATCGTTATACCGGTTGGTGTTATGTTATCCATCATTGGTGGACCCTTTTTCATGTACTTACTACTAAGAAGGAGGGGTCAATATTAGTGATATAGTTAAAGTTGAATCACTTAATTTCTCATGGGGTTCTAACGAGGTCCTCAAAGGGCTCGATTTCTCAATAAAGGAGAATGAGGTCATATCAATTTTAGGAGTTAACGGTGCTGGGAAATCGACATTGATTAAATGCCTAAATGGTATACTAAAGCCTGATAGTGGAAAGGTTGAGGTTATGCAGAACAATGCTGCCTATGATAATAGGATGGTCGATGTAACATCTCTCGATCTTGTTAAAATCTCTAAAGTTATGTCCTATGTACCCCAATCTGTAAGGACCAGTTTTTCTATGGATGTGTTTGACGTAGTACTATTAGGACGAAGACCACACATCAGGTGGAACATAACTGCAATGGACAGAGAGGTTGTGAGCAGAACTCTCAGATTTCTTAATCTAGAAGATTTTGCATTCAGGAAATTTGACCAATTGTCAGGGGGAGAGAGACAGAGAGTAATTATTGCAAAAGCTATTGCGCAGAATCCAAACCTCTTTCTATTCGATGAACCAACTAGTGACCTTGATTTGAAAAATCAAATACAGATTATGAAATGCATAAGAAATCTTATCAAGAATGGTTCAGAACCAAAATCTGCATTGATTGCAATTCATGACATTAACATCGCATCAAAGTATTCTGACAAGATTATGCTTTTAGATGATGGAAAAATAAGAGCATTTGGCCCCCCTGGTGAGGTATTGACGGAGCAGAACATAGCCGATGTATTTGGAGTAGAATCAACTGTCACAGTGGGAGAAGATAATCATATTCGCATTTTAATTAATGATGAAATCTAAAAAATAGAGGTGAAAAATTGACAAAAAAAGAAGACAAAATAACTAGACACGGTTTACCCAAAGGAGAGAAAAGAATACAGCAGGAATTGCTTTATAATCCGGATATTCCTACTCCAACACATGCTGAATACTCAGTGACAATGGCTCATAAGATAAGCACTGCAACACTTTGTACGATTTCACAAAATGAGGGTAACTACCCCTACGGATCATTTGTGACATATGCAATTTACAAAGGAAATCCAATTTTCCTAATCAGTAAGTTAGCTGAACATACTAAGAATCTGCAAGCAAATTCAAAATCATCGCTTCTTATTGCCGAAGGCGGGGACGAAAACCCCCTCGCTCTGGGTCGAATAACTCTAGTCGGCGACTGCGAAAAACTTCCTGCTGATGAAAGGCCAACGGCTCGTTCTATATTTTTAGAAAAGCACCCAAACGCAAGGTTCTATGTTGATTTTGAGGACTTTGATTTCTACTGCTTGAGTGTTCAGTCGATTAGGTACATTGGAGGTTTTGGTAGAATGTCGTGGGTCGATTCAAAAGATTGGTTTGGCGCAGAACCAGATCCTATGGATCCCTATGCAGAGGATATCATCGAACACATGAATGATGATCATCGCGATGCTATGGTCATACTTTGCCAAAAGATGAGTAAAGCAACAGACACCACGGATGCTTCAATGGTTTCGATTGATAGATACGGATTTGAAATGTCAGCGGTTACCGCTCAAGGAGAGAGACCAATTCGCTTAGCGTTTGATAACCAAGCGAGTGATTCAGAAGATGCAAGGAAAGAAATCATCACATTGGTTAAGCGTGCTAGAGCATCGGAATAAACAC
>CEPA01173169.1_pt1 | contig 12412 bp, 18 predicted proteins | sample 356241 | NCBI WGS metagenome assembly CEPA01 (sample SAMEA2620542, study PRJEB7988) | marine metagenome | biome: marine biome (ENVO:00000447); feature: surface water layer (ENVO:00002042); material: "saline water (ENVO:00002010), including plankton (ENVO:xxxxxxxx)" | depth 5 m
ACGAACAAAGTTGTTATTACGATGCATAGAAGAGAAAATCATCATATTATACCAGAATGGTTTGCCGCTTTTGATAAGCTAGCAGCCGACAATCCACAGTATGAATTTATTATTCCATTGCATCCTAATCCAAATGTTCAAAAGCATAAGGACTTGCTAAAACATGTCAAGGTAGTTGAGCCTATGCAATATGCAGAGTTTATTGAATTGTTATCACAAGCACGCTTGGTTATTACAGACAGTGGTGGCCTTCAAGAAGAATCATCATTTTTCAAGAAAAAATGTATCGTCTGTAGAGAGACCACTGAAAGAGTAGAAGGTATGGGAACATTTGCTTTTATGTCCAAGCCAGATATGATTGAATCTGATTTTTATTCAATGATAGACGATTATATACCCGACGATGTCTGTCCATATGGAGATGGCCACAGTGCAGAAAGGATTACTGATATTCTTATAGAGGAATTATGAAAGATTTCACTGGTGCCTTTGACACACTTTTACATAAAATAAAATCAAAAGAAAATTTTGCATTCACTCGCTTTTCAGATGGTGAGCTTTTTATTTTACAAAATAAGACAGTTATTTTAGCTGAAGACCATTATGTCACCGGTGATGTAAAGGGCCCTAACATATACACCAAAGAAGAACAGAAAGAGTTTTTACCTGAAGAGCATGGCTTTTTTCGTGATAAATTAATGGAGTGTTATTTACACAATCAAGAACACTTCTATAAAGGTATATGCACTGGTACTGATCCTCATGTTGGTGACAAAAATTTTGAATGGATGATTAAAGAACACGGCGGAGATCACGATAACTTAACATTTTCTAATTTATTAATAAATGGAAATTACATAAGATTTATTGAAGAGATGGTACCATTGTTTGTTGACAGAGATATAATTTATGTTGCAAATGAAAATGCAAATATATCAAAACTGCCATTTGATGTAAAAAAGCACTTCTCTGTTGGGTCAAATTGTATGATTAACGATTATGATTTGGCTAAAGAAATAAAAGAATATATTGACCAAAATGATTTAAAAGATTATATTGTCTTATGTTCGGCTGCTAGCTTAAGCAATGTTATCACTTATGAATGTTATAAAGATAATCCAAACAACACTTATCTTGACATTGGTAGCTGTTTAAATCCTTTGCTTGATCTAGAGGGTTGGAAACATACCCGAGGTTACTTGACCAGTTACTGGCTTGGTGCCTATAGCCCCTTTGGGTCACAGGTTGATGTATGGCAGAATATAAGTTAGTTAATAATGGGCCCGCATACTGGGAATTTATTCGTGAATTGAGAACTATGCAGGGAGTCCGAGAAGGGTTTATTTCGCAAAACGAAATTACTCCTGTTGAACAAGCGACTTATATGTTAAAATATAATTCTAATTATTGGATTTGTTTAGACGACAAGACCCCTGCGGGCTTTGTTGGTGTGATTGATGATGATATTAGAGTTGCAACTCATCCCGAATACCAAGGTAAGGGTGTTGGTACTTTTATGATTAATGAAATTATGAAATTAATTCCAACTGCAGTTGCTAAAGTAAAGCTCGATAATGAAGCTAGCATAAAATTATTTGAAAGATGCGGATTTAAAAAGAAATATTATATTTTAGAAAGGGGTAAAGATGAGACATAATCCATATAAAATTGTAAAGATGTTTGAAGAAACAGTAGCAGACTATTGCGGTTCTAAGTATGCTGTATCGACTGACAATTGCACTGATGCCATTTTGCTATGTTGTGAGTACTTAGGTGTAAAAGATGTCACAATACCAGCTAGAACCTACCTCTCGGTCCCGCAATCGATTATACATGCGGGCGGAACTGTAAAGTTCCGAGACTATCGGTGGAAAGGGATTTACCAGCTTGAGCCATACCCAATTTATGATGCAGCTAAAAGATTTACAAGTGATATGTATATTCCTGACTCTTTTATGTGTCTATCATTTCATATTAAAAAACACCTTAAAATTGGTAAAGGTGGTATGATTCTTACTGATGATGCGGATGCCGCTGCATGGTTTAGAAAGGGCCGCTATGAAGGCCGCGGCGAAGTGATGTATCATGAAGACAATATTGAAATTAATGGCTGGAATGCATATATGACTCCTGAACAGGCCGCCCGAGGTTTGATGTTGATGCAGAATTATCCCGAATACATGGAAGACCTGCCAGAGGAACCGTTTTACAGAGACTTAAGAGAGTTTAGTTTATTCAAAGATATTGAGGTAATTAAATGAAGGTAGCAAAAACCGAATCTGAAATAAAGCATTTGTGGGGTGGTTATTTAAAATTTGTAAAAGATTTTTTTCAAGATACTCATACAGATATGGTAATAAATAATAATCATTTAGAGCAAGATAGAAATACCCACTACATTGAAAATATGGTATTACCAATTTCACAATATCCTTTGTATTGGAAAGATAAGGTTGCATTAGATTTTGGCTGTGGTTGTGGTAGAAATATTAGAAATTTACTAACCGCGGCCGACTTTGCAAGAGTAGATGGATGTGATGTTTCAAAAAGAAATGCAGAGTATACAAAAAAATATATTGAAAAGTATTTCAATTTAGAAAAAGATCAAAAAAAATGTAATACTTGGGAAACAAACGGTTATGATTTACAACCAGCTCAAAGTGAAGAGTATGATTATGTAATGTCACATATAGTTTTTCAACATATTCCAAATTATTCTATAAGATACAATATCTTAAAGGACATTCATAGGGTATTAAAAAAAGGCGGTATAGCAAATATTCATTTCATGGATCTAAACGACTCTGTTGCATATTATGATGAATATCCAACAGATGTTAGCGAGGTGGTTCTCGCCGAGGAAACAGGAAAAAAAGTAAAATCTGGACTTATAACTTTTGATGAACATAATCTTCACCTTTTTAATTGTAGAGTTGAAGATGAGTCTTTTTTAGTAAAAGATTTTACTGAAATTGGTTTTATTAATATTGGATGTGTTAAAACTATTGACCCATATTCAAATAAGCAAGATTATTATATGTTCGCGAGAAAGAAATTATGAAAATAGCCGTATGCCTACATGGATATTTCGGTACATTAAGTACGAATGACTTTACCACCGCCGCAGCAGGATATGAACACATCAAAGAAAGAATCATGTCTAAAGGACACGAAGTAGACTTTTATGTTCACTGCTGGCAACCTGAATATGCAGACGAGATAATAGAACTCTATAACCCAAAACAAATGGTCCTTAAAGAACAAATTGATTTTTCAAAAATTTGTCAATTAAATGAAATAAGTCAAGAGTACACCGATCACATGTTTGATAGAGACAGAACAATGTTCAAAAATGCAACATTTGAAAGAATACTTAGCTTTTACTACTCTAGGTGTGAAGCACTAGAGTTAAGTTTTGATTTAGATTATGACTGGATTATAACAACTAGATTTGATATTGGCCAAAGAGGTGGTAGCGAAGTAAATCAAATAAGGTTTGAACCAGATTCAAGCCCTGATTATTTGTATACTACCGATTGGAATCAAAAAAACTGCGGATATGGAGATATGTGGTTTTATGGTTCTGAAAATGTAATGAGAAAATATTCAAAAATATATAAAAGTGCCTTAAAAGACTTTAAGCCAGATTCTGAATATGAAATGACATTAACCAGAAAAGGATGGCCAGACTCAGCATGGTTTGATTTTAATAGTACCTCCGATAGAAGGCAATTTACTAATGAAATAGATAGAGAACAAAAGTCTAAATATTTAATGAAGTTTCCAAAATGGAGAACATCTGATAGTCATCTACACCACAAATGGTTTTGTATCAGCAATGGTCTTTATGATATTACGAGGTGGGTATGAAAATAGCATATATCTTTTACTCTCATCATGAATATTCAGATGTGTGGAATATGATGAAAAAACAAACTGATAAATTTTTGCCAAATGAAAAAAAATATCTTTTCACCAACGAAGTAGGTGAGTTCAATTTTGATGATTGGGAAGTGGTCACATACGATGATAGCTTGCCATACAATCTAAGAGTTGCTGAGTGTTTAAACAGTGTTGAAGAAGATGTAGTAATTTTTCATCATGAAGATATGTTTTTATTATCTAAACCAAAAAAAGATGTAATTAATGATTTAGCGGAAATGATAGTTAAGAAAGAAGCCCACTTGATAAAACTTATCAAAGCTCAATATAAGCCTGAACAAGATAGAAGTATTAGAAATAATACATATGTTTGTCCAAAAAATCTATATTTTGCTATTCAACCAACAATTGTTTCTAAAAAAATACTACAAAATATATATCGTAATGTTGAGGCTCCAAATATTTGGAAGTTTGAAGAAGATGCAGGTGTTTATGTAGCTTCTAGAAATTTAAAAAGTTATTATTATCACACCGGCGAAGAATTAAAAAGAGGCATGTTCCATTGGGATAGTATTATCTATCCTTACATTGCTACTGCAATTGTAAAAGGAAAGTGGGATTACGAACACTATAAAAACGAATTAACTTCATTGCTTCAAAAATATAATATTGATCCAAGTATAAGAGGTACAAATGCATAATAAATTATTTATATTCGATTTAGACGGTGTTCTTGTCGAAGCATGTGACTGGCACCGTGATGCTTTAAACTTAGCATTGTCAGAAGTTAGTAATGTGAAAATTAACCAAGAAGAGCACATCATGACATTCAATGGTATACCAACAAAACAAAAATTAAAAATATTAACTAAGCAAGGTAGAGTAGCTCTTAGTGATCACCCAGTCATAAATGAACTAAAACAACAAAAGACGATAGAGATAATTTCTTCAGAAGCACAAGTTAGGCAAGAAAAAATAGATATGATTCGTCATATAAAACTTAATAATCATAAGGTGTGTTGTTATACTAATAGCATAAGAAAGACTGCTGAATTAATGTTGGAGAAAACTGGTATTTTATCTTTGTTTGATGAGGTGCTAACTAACCAAGATGTAAGTGAACCAAAGCCATCTCCTGAAGGTTACAATTACCTAATAAATAAATATGGATTTAAACCTTGCGACACATACATAATTGAAGATTCTCCAAAAGGAATACAAGCAGCAAAGTCATCAGGTGCAAATGTAATAGAAGTATTAAATGCAGATGATGTAGATATAAACACTATTAGGAGTTACACATAATGAAAATTTTAATACCCATGGCCGGCGAAGGCAGCCGGTTTGCAAAAGAAGGATATACATTTCCAAAGCCGTTAATTGATGTTGGTGGCAAACCAATGATTCAAAAAGTTGTTGAAAATTTAGATTTTGTATCTGAATACATTTTTTTAGTAAGAAAGCAACATCTTAAAAAATATGAAGGACTTCGAGATACACTGGATAGAATTACCAATGGAAGCTTTAAGATTGTAGAAGTAGATGGTTTAACTGAGGGTGCCGCCTGCACGGCCTTATTGGCATCAGAACACATTGATAACGATGAAAGCTTATTGATTGCCAATTCGGATCAATACATCCAATATGAGAGACAAAATTTCATATCTCTGACAGATTTGACAAATGTTGATGCTGCAGTATGGACATTCAATGCTGTTCATCCCAAATGGTCTTTTGTTAAGACGAATTCTCGTGGTTATATCACCGAGGTCGCTGAAAAGAGACCTATTTCTGATATTGCAACTTGTGGGATTTATTGGTACCGCCGCGGCTCTGACTTCGTCAAATATGCCAATCAAATGATTGAGAAAAACATTAGAGTTAATAATGAATTTTATATTGCTCCTGTTTACAATGAATTAATATTAGACGGCAAATCACTTATACCGTTTTATGTTCATAAAATGTGGGGGTTGGGAACACCTGAAGATCTAAGACATTATCTAGAAAATAGAAGCTAATGAAATTTGTAAAGATATATGGTTTACAAAGAACAGGTACAAATTATCTGACCGCTATACTAAAAAAAAATTTTAGTGATGTAGGCATTTTAGTAAACGAATTGGGATGGAAACACGACAGTGTTAGTCTCAATAATGTTGATTGGAATGGTAGTGACTGGTGCAGTCCTCATTCTAATGAAACTGAACAACAAGCGGAAAGAAATGTATATCTAAATACATTTAATCTCGAAGATTTAAAAAATAGTTACGACACAGACCAGATACATTATCTGTTTTGCATAAAAAATCCCTATTCATGGTATGATAGTGTGGCTGTAAAAAAAAATAGTCATGCTTATAAAAATTTAAATATGCAACAAATTATCGAGTTTTGGAACAGGGTTAATAATGACTACTATAATTTTTGTCAAAAAAATAGTAATTGTTTAATTATCAAATACGAAGATTACTATAAGATTGGTTATAAACATGTAATGCAAAATATACAAAATAAATTTAACTTAATATCTGAAAAATCAGACGAACATATTGCTCAAAAAACTAAATTTTTAAACTTACTGTATGTTGCACTGCCAAGCAATCATCACGATATATCGTTGTATCCAGAAAAATTTAAATACGATTATTATATTGAAAAAAAGTTTTTAAATAGTAAAACTATTGAGATTCAAAAGTACATTGATCAAAGGTTGATGAGTAAATTAAATTATAACAAAATGGAGAACTTATAGTGTCTAACAAAATTGATGAAAATAACAAATACACAAAAATGCAGAAAAGTCAGTATAACGAAGGCACTAGCAATCATGTAGAGCATAATGCAAATAGTGATTATTGGAATATATTATTAGAAGATTTAAAAGATAAACCCAAGTGGAAAGATAAGAATGCTTTAGATTTTGCATGCGGGAAAGGTAGAAATGTTATCAACATACACAGCACTAGTAAATGGAATACAGTTGATGGTGTCGATATATCTTTTGGTAATATTGAATACTGTAAGGAATCTTATAAAAATAAAAAAAGTGAATGGTTTTTAAATAATGGAGTTGACTTAAAAGACTTGAAAAGTGATAATTATGACTTTGTTATGTCAACGATAGCCTTGCAGCACATACCAGTTTACGATATAAGAAGAAGCTTACTCAGTGAAATATTAAGAGTAATGAAGACAGGTGCAATATTTTCGTTTCAAGTAACTTACGGCAAAATTGAAGACAATGAAAGAAATAGGATAGCTGAATATTCTCACAATATCTATGATGCCACAAGGACCAACTCAGGACACGATTTTAGAGTTGAAAATGAAAATGATATTATTGAAGACTTAAAAGATATTGGCTTTAAAAATGTAACAACAAGAATAAGAGAATCATTTTCTGATTCTCAACATCCACATTGGATTTATATTAGGTGTGAGAAATGAAAAAAAATACAAAAAGTTGGAGTGCTGTGATTATAACTGGTATGGGAGGCTCCGGTAGTACTCTATTGTTTAACATCGTAAGGGAGTTTATAGAAGCCACCGGTGTCGGCGTAACAACATTTCTTGGTACTGATCAAGTTAAATACAGAACTCCAGAGAACCCTGATACTCCAAGAAGTGGTTGGATAGAAATGTTGAAAAGTCATGACATATGTTATGCTTTGGACACGAATAACAGTAAAGAAGAACTAGACAATGTTTATTCTAATATGTATATTATAAACACAAGAAGAGATATTAGAGATTGTATTGCCAGTCAGGTCAGAAGACGTAATAATTTAAATGTAAAAAACAAAAAACAAATTATCGAATTAGCGAACAGTATGATACAGAACTATAATTATGCTGTTAAAAAACAAGATATCGAGTGGGTTTACGAGGAATATAAAAATTCTCCCTACGAATACATGGTTATTTTTTTCGAAAATATGTTTAATATTAGCATGAATGGCATACAAAAATTGGATATTAAAAAAATAGTTGATCATTGTGAAAACATCAAAAATGTAGATTTACCAGATGATCACATTACCGAGCAACAAACAAATCATGTTAATTTTAGAAAAACATTCATGACAAAAGGTCACTATACATCCAATAAAGGTAAGGTCGGCACCTATCATGAAACTCTAAGTTCTGAAATACTTCAATTGATTGAAAAAGAACCTTTAATTTATAATTGGTTAAAAAAACACGGATACAAAACTTAAATGTTGTTAATAGCACATAGAGGCAATCTTAAAGGTCCAAACCCATCTAAAGAGAACCATCCAGACTACCTAAAGAAAGCCATCGATAAAGGTTATAATGTTGAAGCTGATTTGTGGTTTATCGACAATACATGGGTTTTAGGACATGACAACCCTGAATATGAAATTAGTTTTGATTTTATCAATAATTTTCACATGCAAACATATTGCTGGTACCACACCAAAAACTTAGAAGCATTACAAGAATTATCACTTGGTCAAAAATACAGAGATTGGAAATACTTTTGGCATGATCAGGATGATTACACTTTAACAAGTAATAAAAAAATATGGACATTTCCTAAAAAAGATGTTACATTAAACTGTATAATTGTTTGTCAAAACAAAAAAGACACCAAAGAAATGATTAAGAAAAAAATATTTGGTGTTTGTAGTGATTTTGTAGATGAGGTAAAAAAATGAAATTAGTGGTTGTAACCGGGTGTTTAGGCTTGATAGGCCATTACATTACAAGACAATGTTTATCTATGGGCTATAAAGTTTATGGAATAGATAAAATAACCTATGCTGCAAATTATCAATATATAAGCGAGCTTTCACAGCACAAAGGATTTACATTTGTCAAGGGTGATATAGCCACAATTGATTATTTACCAGATTGCGATTATATTATTAATACTGCTGCAGAGTCGCATGTAGGTAACAGCATTGTAAACAGTTCTCAGTTTATTCATTCAAACATAGCTGGTGTACAGAATCTGTTAGACCTAATAAGGTTTAAGCAGGATAATGTTTGTAAAAAACCAATACTTTTACATTTTAGTACTGACGAAGTTTATGGCGACATTGTTGAAGGTGAACATGTCGAAACAGATTTTCTTAAGCCTAGCAATCCTTATTCTTCTTCTAAAGCTGCAGCAGACATGTTAATATATGGGTATGCAAGAACTTACGGCATAGACTATATTATCTTAAGACCCACAAACAATTATGGTATTGGTCAATACCCAGAAAAATTAATACCCCTTTCAGTTAAATTACTGATGAGAGATCAAAAAATAAGACTCCACGATCAGGGACAACCTATTCGTAACTGGTTGCACTCTGCGGACACTGCCAGAGCAGTAACTACAATTATAGAATCTGGTAGAGTAAACGAAATATACAATGTCGCCGGCGGGTTTGAACAAAAAAACTATGATACTGTTTCTAAGATAATTAAATCATATTTTGACAAGCCATTAGACAAAAAAATGGATATATCAAATTATATTGACTTGCAGCATGTAAGACAGGGACAGGATGTCCGTTATGCTTTGAACGATGATAAAATTCGTGCTCTCGGTTGGAAACCAGAAAGAGTATTTGATCAGGAAATAAAAAGCATAGTTAGCTATTATAAAAATAATTTTAAGTGGTAAAATATACCAAAGGAGAAAAAATGCAACTTTCAAATCAAGCACTTGGTGCAATTATGTTGGCTCTTCAGGAGTCACTTTTAGAACAAACTGATATTGTCCCTATCTTAAAGGGTTTCACTCTTCAGGAGTCTGGAGAGGGTTTAATTATTACTAATCCGCCAACAGTTAGATTTACTGACAATACTACAGTTACTAATGAAGATTTAGAAAACATGGTATCTGGTAAGTAATGCCAATTTACAAGTATGTTTGTACTGCTTGTAATGAAGTAAGCAAATTTATGCATGCTTCAACTGAAATAAGATTACATTGTGAAAAGTGTAATACTGAAAATTCGCTAATTAAAAATTTAGCCAAGCCTTATATTAATAAAGGCAAAAGCACTTCTAATAAAGACACTAATGTGGGTGAAATAACTAAAAAATTCATCGAAGAAAATAGAAGAGTTTTAGAAGAACAAAAAAAGGAATATTCAAACAAAGAGTATGACAAGTCTTGAAATTACATTAATAATCACTCTGATATTTTCAATAATTTTAAATATCTCGCTTGGGGTGTATGCCCGGGCAGCGATTGTCAGATTATTAAGTGTTGCTGAAGAGTTGTATGATCTAAAAGACATGTCTGATTCTCTTCTTGAGCATTTACAATCAGTATATGAGTTGGAGATGTTTTATGGTGATGAGACACTTGGTTCTCTCATGAGCCATGCAAGGTCTTATACGGAACAGTTTGAGACTTTTGAATATATCTACAACCTTATAGAAGATGAGAATGACAACAGAACAACCGAAGAAGAAGAGACGGAAGCGTCGTAAAAATCACTATTTCACACAAGAGCATGAAGATGCAATTGTTAGATATGCAAAAATTACTTGTGTGAAAGAAAGAACAGAATTATATGTTAGATGGATTGAGCCAGCTTTTAACGAGATGGTTGATAAGATTGTATTTACATATAAGTTTACCAATTTGCCAAATATTGATTTACTAAGAGATGAATGTAAAATTTGGTTAATGACCATATTAGATAAATACGATCAAAGCAAAGGCTCTAAAGCCTTTTCGTATTTTTCAGTTATTACTAAAAACTGGTTTATTCACAAAGTTAAAAAACAACAAAAGCAGAATAGAACAGAAATTAATATTGATAACATAGCTAAAAATTTTGAAGAACAATATCTATCAACTGAAGATTCGTATCTTACTGAGAGAGAAAATAACGAATTTTGGTTGAAATTTTATGAAGAATTAAAATCATGGGATACCAATAGCATGAAGGAAAATGACCTTAAGGTATATAAAGCAATTTGTATTTTATTTGATTCAAAAGACGATATTGATATTTTTAATAAGAAAGCTATTTACTTATACTTGAGAGAATTAACTGGCCTGAACACAAAACAGGTTGTAAATTCACTTAAAAAGTTTAAAACTAAATATTACAATTTTAGTACTAATTGGAAAAACGGAAACATATGAGTAATAAAGATTTAGATACCTTAATGGCAGAAGCTCTTGGCAACATACGAAACGATCGTAAGGTTGCACGAGAGTTTTTGAATGAAATAGCTAATATAATTTCTAACGATCCAGATCAAAATAAATATTTGAGCCCAGTAGCCGCAAAACACATTGAGACCTTGCAAAGGTCAAATGAGCAGCTAGTTAAGATTATATCTATTCAGTCTAAAAAACCAGAAGCAGATTTTGAGTTGTCTGAAAATGATAAAGAAAATCTGTTTGATATGATTCAGAATGAAGCTCTGGGGGAAAACTAGTGGGGGCTTTTGATATATTTGACCCAACAGAGCTTGTTGGACCTGAAGCTGGAATGGATATGTTATCTGAAGCTGCAGCTAATTCTGGTATTGGAAAAAAAGATAAGCTTGCCGGCAAGGATCAATTTAATGCAATTGTAATTTTCCCTGTGCTGCCATCTGGTAGAACTTTTTCAACTAAAGCATTTTCAGCTATGCTGGGTGCTGATGTTATAGTCGGAAAAAATTCAAACCCTGAAGATTCTGGGTTTTCTGGTTATAGAGTTAGAATTACAGATGAGGACAATCCACATGCCTTTTATCCGATGCCTTGCCCGCTAGATACAACCAAAGAAGGTACACCAACCAATGCCAACAAAATAATTGGCGGAATGCATACTATGGCGATTGTATCATCAGATATAAAATTAGAGCCGGGAGATCAAGTTGTAATAAAATTAATAAAACAAAACGGAAAGTACGATTTAAAATATGCTCATTTTGTTAGTATGGCTGGTAAAGATACAAACTTTTTCAGTAAAAAACAAAGTGAAAGTTCAGTAGAATCTTGTAGCAAGTTAGGCGATGTGTTTAGTTTAGATGTATCTTCTTATCTCGCTGGTTCTCCTAGTAAAGTGATGCAATCAACCTATACCGGTTTAGGCGGTACTGGCCTTCAACTTATAAACGGTGAACTTCCCCCTAGTTTGTTGGTAGAACCAGATCCCAAATATACTAATTTTCCAAAAGGATTTAAAATTTTAGTTGACTGTAAAGCTGATTGGGATAATTTAGCTAAAGCCTATACTGCTGTATTTGGTAGAAAAATACAACCATCTGGCCCAGCTTCTGGGTTTCGCAGTTTATCAAGTCAAGTATCTACAGCCGCTAAAGCCAAGACCACAGTTAATGCGGCTGGGCAGGTGGTTCGTGCTGCAGCCGCACCCGGTGCGGGAAGACCTCCAACTCATGGTTTTGCCACTGCAGTAGATATAAATAGAGAAACACAACCCGGCGATACTGCAGTTGCAGCCAAAATACCAGCATTAAAGAAAAAACAAGATGAACTTAAAGCTGCTGGTATTACAAGATCAATATCATACATATGGTTATTTTATAATGCTCCTGC
>CEPA01013335.1_pt1 | contig 12404 bp, 11 predicted proteins | sample 356241 | NCBI WGS metagenome assembly CEPA01 (sample SAMEA2620542, study PRJEB7988) | marine metagenome | biome: marine biome (ENVO:00000447); feature: surface water layer (ENVO:00002042); material: "saline water (ENVO:00002010), including plankton (ENVO:xxxxxxxx)" | depth 5 m
ACTCTATCGAATGATGAAAGAGTCGCCCTCTCTGAGCAGGGAAATCTTGAAACTCTTGAATCACGCGCTATAAAACAAGGCCTAGACCTCAAAGGGGGAATGTACATTGCGCTTGAAGTCGATGTCCCAACGTTAATTGAAAATTTAGCAATTAACAAAGATCGAAAACTTAGTTTTGTTTTTGAGCAAATTCGGCAAAAAACGTTACTTTCTCCTGAAACTGACTTCTTTGTGACATTTTTAAATTTGGTAAACGAGAATAAAATTAAGCTCTCGCGTTACTATTACGACTATGGATCCAGCACTGATGTTATCATTGCTAGTCTAAAAACAGAAGCTGAGGATGCTATCGATCGCGTTCTTGAAATATTACAAAACCGAATCGATCAATTTGGCGTAGCTGAACCCACAATTCAAAAACAAGGCACTCAACGAATAATCGTTGAACTTGCTGGTGTTCAAAATTCTGAGCGTGCACGCTCCTTGCTCGAAAGTACTGCCTTGCTAGAATTTTACATTGTTAAAGATATTACCACCACAAATGACCTTATGATCAAAGTTGATCAGATTCTTAAAAAAGATAAATCCGTTTCGTCTTTAGCAAACGAAATTAAAACCACTAGTAGCCTTAACGATGAACCAAGTGATGAGGCATCAAAAAACGATCAATCCGTATCTGTAAGTGAACTATTTGGGGCTTCAGATCAGTCTGCAATTACTGACTCTGTAACCGTAAATGATGATATTTTTGCTGAAAGACCTTTTTCATCCATGCTTCGCAGCTTAGGAAATTCGATTGGAGTGCCAGAAAAAAATACATTTGCGGTCAAAAAAATGATTGAAAGAGCAGATGTAAAAGAAAGACTGGCATCGATTGGCGGTGTTTTTCTATTTGGTCCAAAAGCTGAAGAGTATGTACTTAACGATGGATCGGTTGAAAGAATGTTTCCACTTTATCTTCTTGATGATAAAGCAGAGCTTACTGGTGGTGTGGTGGAAGAGGCAAAAGCCAATCTAGGTCCGCAAGGAACTACTTCTGCTGGCCAGCCTATCGTTAATCTTTCAATGAACTCTGATGGAGCTCGCAAATGGTCTATTATGACAGGGTCGAATATTGGTAGACAAGTTGCAATTGTATTGGATAAGAAAGTTCACATGGCTCCAAATATTCGCGAAAAAATATCAGGTGGTGGAACTCTAATCGAAGGTTTTGCAAATATGGATGAAGCGAAAGATATTGCAATTGTTTTGAGAGCAGGAGCTCTACCTGCTCCTGTAAAAATTATTGAAGAAAGGGTCGTTGGTCCCTCACTTGGTGCTGAATCTGTTAAAAGCGGCACTCAATCTGTTTTAATTGGACTAGCCATTGTTTTAGTTTTCATGATATTTTATTATCGCGCTTCAGGTGGTATTGCAGACTTCGCGTTAATATGGAATATTGTACTTGTTTTAGCAATACTTGCTTCACTACAAGCAACGCTTACGCTACCTGGAATTGCGGGTCTGATTTTAACCGTTGGTATGTCCATTGATGCTAATGTTATTATTTTTGAGCGTATTCGCGAAGAGCTTGATAAGGGGAAAACAGCTAAAGCAGCCATTGACGGAGGCTATAATCGTGCATTAACCACAATTGTTGATGCCAACATGACAACGCTGATCGCCGCCCTGGTTTTATGGCAGTTTGGAACCGGTCCGATTCGAGGCTTTGCAACTGTTCTTTTTTGGGGCATCTTGATATCAATGTTTACAGCTATTTTTGTCACACGATCCATTTTTAATGTGTTCGTCAATCGCAAGAGTTTTACAAAACTAAGCATATGAGATTATTAAAGAATTCAAATTTTGATTTCATGAACAAGAAAATGCTTGCGCTCTCTTTGTCAGCTATTCTCTTGTTAGCTGGAATTGTATCACTTGCAATTAATAAAGGTCCAAAGTTAAGTATTGACTTTAAAGGGGGAACTTTCGTTGCGGTAGAGTATACTGAAGATGTAAAAGTGGAAGACGTTCGATCCAAAATGGGCAATCTAAATATTGATGGTCAAGCATTTGATTTCAGCAAAGAAGAGGTTAAGCATTTTGGTAATAATTCCTCGGTTTCAGTACGCGTACCCCATATTGAAAATTCTCCATCAAACTTTGCCCAAAAAATAGCAGTACATTTGTTTGAATCGTTTCCTGAAAAAGCACCTGAGACTATCTCTGAATTTGTGCTTAGCAAAGGGGTTATAAGTCCCAAAATTGGATCAGAACTTAGTGGTAAAGCAGTTATGGCAATCTTCTCAGCACTCGCGCTAATTCTGCTTTATATTTCTATCCGCTTCGAATTCAAGTTTGCTCTAGGTGCGATTGCAGCGCTAACGCATGATGTTTTCATTACTCTTGGTATTTTCTCCCTGCTTTCATACGAAATCAGTCTTCCAATCATTGCTGCTTTCTTAACTATTGTGGGATATTCATTAAATGATACGATCGTAATATTTGATAGAATACGAGAAAATTTAAAATCATCCAAACGCGACTCTTACACCATTATTGTTAACAGAAGTATTAACGAATCATTATCTCGAACTATTATTACTTCACTAACTACTTTTGTCGTGGTAATGATTTTGTGGCTTTTTGGGGGAGAGGTAATACATAATTTTGCTTTTGCTATGATTGTTGGCGTTATTGTTGGTACGTATTCTTCAATTTACATTGCTAGTCCTCTCGTAATATATCTCCATGAAAATGCAAAAAAATGATAACTAGAATTTCATTAATTATCTGAGAAAGCTCTGGAGGTCAGGGCTTTTTTTTTATGAGAACAAAAATATATTTATTATACGCTTTGATGTGCATTCTTTGGGGATTTACTTGGATGTATTTAAAAATCAGCTTGGCTCAGATGCCAATATTTATAGGATTAGCGACAAGATTTCTTTTGGCTGGTTTAGTCTTTTGGATTCTTTTTTTTCTTAAAGGAGAAAAAGTGCACCTTAACTCAAAATTGAAAAACGTATACATTCTTTTTACTTTATTTAACTTTTCTCTTTGCTACTATTTAACATACTGGGGAGCAAAATTTGTGTTTTCAAACCTTGGAGCAATCATTTGGAGCTTGCTTCCAATATGCGTTGCTTTTATGGCTCATTTTTGCATTCCAAATGACCGTTTAAACCTAAAGAAATTTTTTGGAATGCTGACTGGTTTAGTAGGCACTGTATTATTGTTTTCAAAGGGAGAATTGTTGGGCGAGGGTCAAACAACGTTTGGGATTATTGCTATTTTGATTTCTGTCATTCTTGCTGCTTGGCCAAATGTTTATTTAAAAATGCAAAAGACGACTATCAATTCATATCACTTAAATGCTTTTGGAATGACGATATCTGGACTGTTATTTCTTATATTTGCTGTAATTTTTGAGCGGTCAGCTTCAATACCCTTAGATAGCTCAAACATGTTTGCAATATTTTTCCTCACAATACCCGGTACGGTTGTAACATGGGGCATTTATATTTGGCTTTTCAATTATATTCCTGTGACTCAAATTAGCTATACTGCATTCTATCCACCCATTATAGCAACTTTTGTAGGATGGATTTTTCTTGGTGAAAGTTTGCCAATGATAGCTATTTGGGGATCAATACTTATTATTTTAGGAGGGTATTTGGTTAGCTCACCATCAAAACCTTAAAATTATAATTTGGAAAATTTTAAATATTCATATTTACAAAGTCCTATAGGAAAATTACTGCTTGTTCGATCTAGAAAAGGCTTGAAGCATATTGTTTTTGAACGGAACATTTTAAGGTTTTTTCATGAAACAAATTCTAAACAAGATTGTAATGAATTAATTGAAGACAACACTGCGCTTGAGCTTATAAAACAACAACTAGAGGAATATTTTTGTGAAAAAAGATATAGATTTAAAATTCAGCTTGATATATCAGTTCCTCCATTTTATTTAAAAGTAATGCAAGAAGTATTAACAATACCCTATGGTAAAGTTAGGAGTTATAAAGAAATTGCTGATCGAATTAATAACCCAAAAGCCTTTCGTGCTGTGGGTTCGGCAAACGCAAACAATACTATCCCTATTATTATTCCTTGCCATAGAGTCATTTGTCACAGCGGGGCTTTAGGTGGATACGGAGGGGGATTAAAGATTAAAAAATATCTTCTCAAGAATGAAGGTGTCATTTAACTTTGTTTCATGTGGCAAATGATTAAAAGACGTATTCTTGCAGGCCTAATTGCGCTAATGCCAATTATGGCCACATATTGGATTATTAAAATCCTTTTTGAATTTCTCGATCGTTTCGCTGAGCCTATTTTGAACTTACTCGGTATTCAGATACCTGGCTTAGGAATTATATTAACCATTTCATTCATTTTTGTGATTGGATTGCTTGTAACAAATGTTTTGGGAAGAACAATTTTAAGATGGAGTGAGCTTTTGGTCGCACGAGTTCCTATTGTAAGTACTATTTACAATTCTATTAAACAAATTACAGGTGCTTTTTCTGGATCCACTGCTAAATCTTTTCAGAAAGTAGTGCTAATAGAATACCCTAGAAAAGGTTTATGGACAATGGCTTTTGTAACCAACGAATCAAAAAATAAAGACGGTGAAATTTTCTATCATTTATTTGTTCCCACTACTCCAAACCCAACTTCTGGAGTATTTATTATAGTTCCTAAAAAAGATGCTACGGATCCAGAGATATCTGTTGAGGCGGGTCTGAGAACCATTGTGTCAGGTGGTATCATTGATGATAATATTTCGATCGCAGATAAGCTTTCGAAATAATGCAAAACTATCTTTTCTTTATAATTTTTATCTTTATTTGTTACTTATTAGGGTCAACTCCTACAAGCATAATTACAGGTAGAATTATTAAAGGTATTGACATTAGAGACCATGGAAGTGGGAATGCTGGTGGAACGAACGTATTTAGAATACTTGGATGGAAACCTGGTTTATTTGTAATCATCATTGACATGCTAAAAGGATGGATTCCCGTTGCAATTTTGGCTCCAAAATTTTACCTATTTGGACCTATTTCAGATTTAGGAGTAGTACAAATCATATCGGGGTTTGCTGCAGTGCTTGGACATACATATACAATTTTTGCTAAGTTCAAAGGGGGAAAAGGTGTTGGAACGCTTGGAGGTATGATGATCGCTCTTTTTCCAACTGTTTTTCCCTTTTGTCTATTAATTGCTATTATAACACTTATCATGACAGGTTATGTTTCATTGGCGTCAATAATCGCTTCATGCTCATTGCCTATTCTTTTGCTTGTTATTCCGCCATTTTTAAATGTCTACCCAGCGCCCTTATCAATAATGATATTTAGCTTATTAATTCCATGGTTTATCATTTATACGCATCGAAGCAATATTCAACGAATCAGGAATGGAGATGAAAATCAATTTAAAAAGGCAATGATTTTTAGGAAGGATTGAAAAAATGAAAAATAAAAAAGATATTACACTCGATTGGCTTGCTAGATATACAGGTACTGATCCAAAAAAATATGGTGATTGGATCCTTTTAACAAATTTTCAGAACTATGTTGAAAAGTTTTCAGATGAATTTGATGTTAAAATTAACGGTCTTGGTGGTCCAATGACATCTGCAATCAATCGTGAAGGATTAAGTATAATTAATTTTGGAATTGGCAGTGCAAACGCTGCAACAATAATGGATTTACTATCTTCAATACGTCCAAAAGGTGTCCTATTTTTAGGCAAATGTGGCGGATTGAAGAAATCAACTGATATTGGGCATTTTATTCTTCCTACAGCTGCGATTCGTGGCGAGGGTACAAGCAATGATTATTTCCCAAAAGAAGTTCCAGCAATGCCTTCATTTAAATTACACAAATATGTTTCAGGGATATTAGTTGACAACGAAATTGAATATCGCACTGGTGTCGTTTACTCCACCAATCGAAGAGTTTGGGAGCACGATGAAGAATTTAAAAAATACTTAAGAAAAGTTAGAGCAATGGGTATTGATATGGAAACAGCTACGGTGTTTATAACAGGATTTGCAAATGAAATAAACCGAGGGGCCCTATTACTGGTAAGTGATACACCAATGACTCCAGAGGGTGTCAAAACTAAAGAAAAAGACGCAGAGGTTACTCGTAAATATGTAGATCTTCACTTAAAAATGGGTATTGAAGCAATGACTCGAATTGGTGATGAAGGAGAAAAGATTAAACACTTTACTTACTAAACTATATTTGCAATTACGAATGTGTCGAATTCATTAGAAGGGGTACTCCACTTCTTTTATTCTGCTTGTTAGCTAATATCTTTTCCTCATCTGTAGCATAATTAATATCCCAATCAATTAGTTTTTTTGCCATTGCACGGTGAAAGAGGAATGGTGCAATGATAGCTAGATATAGCATAGCAAGATATCCATAGGGCATGAAAGGGGAGTTCGGGTAAGATTTTAATTCCCAATATTTTAAGTGGGACTTTTCATGATGAGATGAATGCCTTGTAACATTAAATAAATAGAGACTGCTTAACGTTGCATTTGAATTCCACGAATGTCGTGGATATACCGGCTCACCTTCTTTCCTAACCAAACCATAGTGTTCTGCAAAATTAATTAACTCTAGAAAACATTTTGCAACAAATGCCATTAAAAGAAATAGCCCCAAGCCTGAAAAACCTGCTATCATAAACGCTATGGAAGAGATTGTAATGCTTCTAAAATAACCAATTAGCATTCTATTTTTAGCGCTAAACAAATTCTTTCTTGAAAGCTTTAGTCTGTTAATTTCAATTTTCCATGCATCTTTATGCTCGGAAAAAATAGCTCGTAATACAAATTTATATATATTTTCTCCTCTTTTACCTGTAGCTGGATCTATTGGAGTAGCAACATTTTTATGGTGTCCATAAACATGCTCAACAGCAAATGTGCAATCCCAGGAAAATGCTAATAACCAATTGCCAACAAACATGTCAAATTTATTTTTTGTTCGATGTACAAGCTCATGACCGGTTACGGTTCCCATAATTCCAATATAAAGACCTGAAAGTAACATCAGTGAAAACTTATCAATTAAAGTTAAAGATTGTTTTATGTTTAAAAATAAAGTTTCGACAGTTGGGCTTAAAAATTGTAAAAATACGTTCGAAATGGTACTGCTGAGAAGAAGGGTTGATAGAAAAATGAAAAGAGATAATAGTGGAAGATTTAAATACATTGGAAGGTTTAAAAGAAACGGGTAGCTGTATTCATGCTCAACTGAATCATCGTTAAGTAAAAAATCACCTAAAATAACAAACAAGGAAAATCCAATGAAAAACAGTGTAGGGGCATGGGCTCCTTGCAGAACGCAAATCATTGCAGTCAAAATAGTAACTGGCGACAAATAATATTTAATATATTTCATTTTTTAGTAAAAAAATTTGAGTAGAATATAAATTTAAAAATTGATATTACGTGACAATTTTAAGAGCTAGAATATTTTTCTTTTCTTTTTATGGAGGCTCTTTTATTTGGATCAAGTTCCATTTTTCTTAATCGAATGTTTTTTGGTGTGACCTCCACCAGTTCATCTTCTGCAATAAACTCCACAAACTGATCCAGGGATAATTGTCGAGGTGGACGAAGATTTACCGTATTATCAGAACCTGCAGCCCTCATATTAGTCAATTTCTTCTCTTTGCAAATATTCACATTTAAATCACCCTCCCTATTCCTTTCACCAATTATCATGCCATTATAAACCTCTGCACCAACCGATGTAAATAATTCACCTCTATCAGCCATGGCAACAGATGCATAGGTTGTAACCTTACCATTTCGATCTGCAACCAATGCGCCAGTTATACGCTGAGGTATTGCGCCAAACCATAGATGATATCCTTCAAATAAAGTATTCATAATTCCTGCGCCTTGAGTATCAGTCAAGAATTGTGTTCTGAACCCAATTAAACCTCTTGAAGGAATGAGAAATTCTAAATTTACTCGACCGCTACCAAGGTTTTGCATATTTGTCATTTTGCCTTTTCGTAATGATAACTTTTCTGTTATGACGCCTACTTTGTCTTCAGGAATATCTAAAAATAGCTTTTCCATTGGCTCTAAAATTTTATCTCCCTCTTTTTGAGTAATCACCTTTGGTTTTGAAACCATGAATTCATAACCCTCCCTACGCATTGTTTCAATAAGTACAGCCATTTGTAGTTCTCCCCTTCCGCGGACCTCAAAAATATCTGGTCGATTTGTAGCTGCAACTTGCAAAGACACATTCCCGAGGACTTCTTTGTTTAGTCTTTCAGAAAGATGTCTTGATGTAAGATAATCTCCATCTTGACCAGCAAATGGACTATTGTTAACGTAGAACAACATAGATACAGTTGGCTTATCAACTTCAATGCGGGGCAAGGGTTTTGGATTGTCATTATCTGAGACCGTGTCGCCAATATTAATATTATCGATTCCTGAAAAAGCAATAATATCTCCTGCTTCAACCTTGTCTACAGGAACTTTATTTAGGCCTTTAAATGTGTACAGGGCTGAGAATTTTTGATGGGTTCTAATTTCGTCTTTCATACACAAGGCATAATTTGAATTCAGTGAAAGGATGCCATTGTTCAATCGACCCACAGCTATTTGACCAACATATGGATCATAATCAAGGCTGGTTATTAAAAATTGTGCAGTGTCGCCTTTCTCAACTTGAGGACCTTTAATATTTAAAATAATTGACTCAAACAAAGGAAGTAGATCAGATGAATCATCTGATATTTCATTTCGTGCGATACCTGATTTAGCATCAGAGTATATTATTGGAAATTCAATTTGTTCATCAGAAGCGTCCAAATCAATAAAAAGATCGTAAACTTCATTGATCACTTCTTCAATGCGAGCATCTGCTCTATCGATTTTATTTATTACAACAATAATAGGAAGTTTTTTAGCCAAAGCTTTCTTTAAGACAAATCTAGTCTGCGGAAGCGGGCCCTCGCTAGCATCAACTAGTAATAATGCTCCATCAACTAGGTTTAAACTTCTTTCAACTTCACCACCAAAATCAGCATGACCAGGCGTGTCAAGAATATTTATTTTTATATCTTTATAAAAAATAGCTGTATTTTTTGCTGTAATTGTAATTCCGCGCTCCTTTTCAAGATCCATCGAATCCATAACTCTATCTTCGACCTCTTGATGTTGTTTAAATGCCCCACTTTGTTTAAGCATTCCATTCACTAGGGTGGTCTTACCGTGGTCAACGTGAGCAATGATCGCAATATTTCTGAAGTTTTCTTTTCTCATTTTAAATTTTGTGCCCGATGTCTAAGTGCATGGCTCTTCCTTTATTTTCTCCATCATAAAACCCCCAACCGTAGTCCAGGCGAAGGATGCTAGGCCAAGGACCTTGAAATTGAAATGATAAACCAACACCCAATATTCCTTTGGAGTTTAAGAGTTTTGAAAATTCGTTTTGAGTTGTTGTTCCATAATCAATAAATCCTGCTACTGTTGCACCAAATTCGTATCGATCAAACATTACTGTTCTAGGAACTGCAATCTTTCGAAGTTCTAATGAAGTAGAATAATTATTAAAGCCAAATCGATACGACTGCTCATTGTCATAGTAATTTAATCTTGTGGGGTAACTAAATCCACGAACTGTTCGTCCGCTTCCCATTGCAGAAATAAATCTTTGGTCTTTTATACCAATATTCATTTGAGTGGACAAACCCCATGCTAAAATCCATGGTCTTTTGCTTGTAGAGTTTCCTAACTGCTTATAAATACTAAATGCTTGAATCCAGGTTATATTTTCTTCAAGCTCACCCTTTAGATCAAACCTACTGTAAAACATTTGTCTCAGCAATATTCCTTTACGAGGATTGTCATATAAATCTCGAGTATCATATGCAAAAGAACCTTGAGGGGCAATTAACTGATACTTAGATAAGGTTGTATCACTTTTGAAATGATACTCCTCTAATTCAAAGCCAAGGGAGGTTTTTCTCTGATTGCCAAAATATCTGCCAATATTCATTTCAAAACTTTGAATTTCAATAGTTGAAAAAATAAAAGGGTGTTCATACTGATTTTTAACTATGTCAGAATTAAAGGAAATATGATCTCCGGTAATCCAAGGATTAGAATATGCAAATGCCACCATATTTAATCCACCTGTTGAAAATCCAAAACCAACTTGTTCGTTTCTTCCTCTGAAGTTTCTCAAAAATCCACCGCCACTAAAAGACCATCCTGTTTTCTCATCGAAGACAGGAGCTCCAAGGCCAATAAATCTTCCACCAAAGAAATCATCGTTTTCCACAATTTTATATTCGAGCTTGATCGTTCTGTTCTCAAGAGGTATTGCTCGCCATGAAACGTCTGCAAAAATCCCAAGATTTAATAGTCTGTTTTTATCCTCTTCTGCAATTATACTGTCAAGCGGAATTCCAACTTTGTGCTGAATTTCCCTTGAGATTATATAATCTTTTGTAAATGTATTTCCCTTGTGAGCTATTTCTGAAACAGTGAGATTTTGGCTGCATGCCACTACAGGGACAAGAAGAATTAAACCCCGGAATGTCATAAAAGTATGAAGGTTAAAAATCTATCGACCTTAAAAGTAGCTTTTTCTGATACTCTATTCCTTCCTCTGAGTACATATCATCAATTGCTACAAGGAGCTTTTTATCAACAGCTGGACTGTTCATTTGAATCTGGACGTGCCTTGAGTCTAGATCTCTAACTTTTAAGACTGTATTTTTATTCTCATAGTGATGAAATCCTTCTGAGAACTCTTTTGGAGTTCCATAGGTCATCAAAAATTTATATTTAATAATGTCATCAGCAGTAAGTTGTGGAAAACCAGTTGGTTTTAACTCAACACCCCTTACAATACCATTCATTATGTAATGGGAGGGTTCATGGTTTGTAGAGCTGTAAATATGATTGATATTCATAAAATGTAATTCGACCGACTCAATAGTTAGTCTTGTGACTATTTGAAAATATACTTTGGCTCTTTTAAGTGGAAGTTTATATCCCGTTGGTAAATCAATTACTTCTTCCCAATATTCAACGGATTGAGCAGAGTCCAAAACATTGGACATAACTGTTGGCAACGACATGCCCCATTTTGCTACAGGGTGTCTATCAACAGTCCATCCTTCGGGTAGGGGCTCAACCATTAACCTTGGACGACTTTTTGAAGAGCTACGCTTGATCTGAGGTTTTTTGGCTGCTGTTGACGCTGTGATAGGTGGCGTTGTTTCTTGAATGACTTCAGGTGCTTTAGGTTTTTTGTCTCGGTTTATAAGCCTAGTAGGATTTAATGAACAGCCTGAAATATTAAGTGCAATGAAAGCGAGTAAAACGGTAGAGAAATACTTCATGGTATTAGCTTGTTAATTGAGAGATTTCGCTCAGAAATACGATTACGATTGTGGAAAAACCAGTAAAAAACTTGTGTGAAATACAAATTTCTAAATATGATGATTGCGTTATGATTTATATTTATCATCTGGCGCGCAACAACTTTATTTGCTCTCTTATCGCTTGAGTAGTCATTTAGTATGTGGCAAAAACTACATTTTACCCCTGGTTGTTTAGAGACTATTTTTGTGAAATTAACCATTTCCGCTTTTCAAAAAAGGCTATTTTTAGATGTTTTTAGCTGTAGTGCCAAAAAAACATGATTGCTATTATTAAAAATATGGTTAATTCAGCTTTCAATAAGCTAATACTCTCGCAAATTAGGACCCAGGGATAAAGTCATGTTTTGTTATCTCTTTCCTTTTTTTAATTGAAAGAATACATTTATAATTTAACAATCAATCACTAGAAATAAATACAAAATCATTTTTTCTTAATTTTATCGATTTTAACTAAAATTCATGCCAAAAACAAAAAAGCCTCCACAAATAGCGGAGGCTTTTTGTCGAGGATTTGAATGATTTATTTCTTGCGTCCTCTTGCCATTGGAGAGCGAGCAACGTCACCATTCTTATCAATGTAGTAAAGATAGCCAGACTCTCTGGTTACACCAGCATCGGCTACTTTTTCTGCATTTCCGCCACCTTTACCTGCGCGAGCCATCTTTGAACGAGATACGTTACCATTTTTGTCAAGATAGTATAGATATCCAGATTCTTTTTGGACTCCTGTTTTTGCTACAACTTCAGCCATAATGAGACCTCCTTTAGTGGGTTATTATTTACTGAATGTTTCAAATATTACCTAATTGTACGGTTTATATGATGTAACATGCAAGAAATTTCTCGTCGAGGCACCGAGGAGAAAAAATCCTGTTTTTTACTTAAACTTTCATTGGCTTAAGTTACTCTTTGTTATTTGAATGTTATATGCCCCGGTAGCTCAGCTGGATAGAGCAACGGACTTCTAATCC
>CEPA01169386.1_pt1 | contig 12378 bp, 22 predicted proteins | sample 356241 | NCBI WGS metagenome assembly CEPA01 (sample SAMEA2620542, study PRJEB7988) | marine metagenome | biome: marine biome (ENVO:00000447); feature: surface water layer (ENVO:00002042); material: "saline water (ENVO:00002010), including plankton (ENVO:xxxxxxxx)" | depth 5 m
AGTTACTCTTGTCATTGTTTTCTCCTTATATTAAGCAAGTTAACGTTTGGGCTACATGCCCTATTAAAGATACCCTTCTCTGGCATATCTCTAACAATACTATTTATCATAGTAATACTATAATAAGCATAAAACGGCTAAAAGTCAACTGATTTTTTAACCATTTTGTTATGCTTCATATGGTTTAAATACCTGATTAACTACATTGTTTACTCTAACAAATGTCGTGCATTTTGGCATATCTTTGATTCTTTTTGCACCAATATATGTAGCCGCACTTCTAACACCACCAAGTATTTCTGTTAGTGTTGCATCTACAGGACCCCTATGAGGAATTTCAACTACTTTTCCTTCGGCGCCTCTGTAACCATCTTTTCTACTTCCGTGCTTTGACATGGCCGCATTTGAGCTCATTCCGTAAAATTGGACTTTACCATCTACAACTTCTCCTTCTGCTTCATCATGTCCTGCTAACATGCCACCTAACATAACAAAGTGTGCTCCTGCTCCAAATGCTTTAGCTACATCACCTGGGTACACACAACCACCATCAGCAATCACATGTCCACCTACGCCATTAGCCGCATCTGTACATTCAATTATTCCGGATAGTTGTGGTACACCTACGCCCGTCATTAAACGTGTTGTACACACTGACCCAGGCCCAATGCCACATTTTACAATGTCTGCACCGCGTAGGATTAATTCTTCAGTCATTTCACCTGTGATGACATTACCAGCAATAATGGTTTTGTCAGGATAGGTGTCTCTTAATCTTTCAATAAAGTCTCCATAATTTTCGAAGTACCCGTTTGCAACATCAACACAAATAAAAGGAATATCAGGATACATTTCTAATACTGCTTTCATTGTTGCATAGTCTTTAGCATCTGGATCCCATATAACTCCAGTTCCTGTACAAACTGCAAGGTATTTCATTTTCACACCGTTTCCTATAGCATTTTTCCAATCATCTAAGGTATAGTGTTTTCTAAGTACAGTCAACATCTTCTTTTCTTGCAAAACTTTTGCCATAGCAAATGTTCCTACACCGTCCATATTAGATGCCATAATAGGTATTCCTGTCCATTGCTTTTTACTGTTGTAAAAAGTAAATGTTCTTGTAAGGTCAACATCTTTTCTTGATGTCAATGTTGAACGTTTAGGTTTAAAAAGAACGTCCTGATAATCCAGTTTGATATCGTGTTCTATTCTCATTTGCTCACTCCATTCGTTAAGATTTGTTTTACTATCGTTGTCCAAGGATTAATTTCTTTTTTGCCAGCACTACAAGAAACAAGTAACAAAAAGAATATAATTAAACTAATCTTTGATATCATTATTTCACTATTCCGTAATTAAAAGAGATGCTTAATCTATCTTGTGCAGTTAAATTTGGTTGTACACTATGTTTTAACCAACCAGGAAAGATGTAAATTGCACCTGTAGTTGCCTTGTATGTTGTTGCAGTGCTTGTAAAATAATTTGCTTTTTCTATAGGAGGTAAAAAATATTCTGCATGATCACCTCTTTCGAAAAATATATTTCCTTGTTCAGGTTGGCTTTTAATATAATATACTCCACTTAGAATAGAACCTGCATGATTGTGTAAGTGATTATATGCTCCAGGACTATTAATATTCATCCAAACATTTTGCACTCCTAATTTAGGAAGTCCTGTCTGTGCCGCACAGGCATCTATTTCTTCTGATATTGTTTTCATTAGATGATCGAATGCCTCGTTATCACCATAACGTATTGAATTACTTTGCCAACCAATGTAATTAGATAAACGAACCCCTTCAGGGTCTAAAGTCTTTTTATCATATGCAAATGTTTCTATTGCATCGTTATCTACTCCGTTGAGTAGACCAGACCATATAGGTGATGGAAACCAATTTTCGGCATGGAGTGCCATTGATTAATATCCTCGTTCTGCTTGTAATTTTTCTTGCTTCTTTTGCCAACGTTTACGTCCGGCCGCTTTAGCTTTTCTTTTCTTTTCGCTCGGCTTAACGTAATGCTGTCTTTCTCTATATTCTTGAATGATGCCTTCTTCTTGTACTTTCTTCTTAAAAATACGGATTGCTTTCATGGCATCTCCATTCCGTACTTCTACGTAAATACCCTTGCCCTGTGATTCTGTGTTCTGTCTTTTTCGATTCCAATTTCTATTATTATTATACTTCAAAATATTTTACTCCTTCCATAAATTGTTTAAGTTCGTATATCCTATTGACATTAACTATATTATACATTATATCCTTGGTGTTTGTCAAGTAAAAAGTTTTACCAAAGTTTAAAATATAGCCAATTATCCACTGTTGAATCTTGGTATTATCTATGTCCAATATAACATAATCAACCGATGATACTATATCTAGCAACCACCCTATTTCACTTTCATTATTTTCGAATAGATAAAGGTTAATGGCTCGATTTATGTTACCAGCATGACTATTAAAATTTTCTTTTAATTGATCACTTGGGTTTACTAGTAATACACTCGGATTGCTATTAAGTAATTTATCTGGTGCAGTGATTAGATTTATTAATGGATCTGACATCCTTTTATTTACTTGTCTTGTTTACGTATCTTATTCCAAACTGAATTGTCAGACTGTTCAGCATTTTGTTTGTAACCTTCTGGCTCTATTACTTCTGTAAGATCAGGCTTTATCCTTTGCTCTTGTTCAACATATTGAGCCCAAGGCAACTCATGTATTCTTCCTGTGATGTAAGCCTGTTTCCAATCCTTTATGTTACTTTCAGGATTTTCTTTCTTCCATTTTCTTTTTGCTTTAGCCCATTCTGCATCATCTTCATATTTTGCAACTAGGATGGCTCTATCTTTTATTTCATTCTTTTTGATATTATCTTCGCCAAACAACATGCCGCCATCTTTTTGCTCTTCTTCTGCGGCTTTGTTTGCGGCTTCAACCCATTCGTTCCAACTATCAAGGTCGTCTTTTGATTCTACCGATGATTCGGAATCTTTTTTTTCGACTTCTACTTCTTTCGGTTCTTCCGACTCGAGGGCTTCTTGTACTGAAACAGGTTCTTCAATCTTTGGACTAGGCTCAACGATTTCTTCTTTTTCTTCTTGTTTGGCTTCTTGTTGTTGTGGTTCATCATTTCCATCATTCTCAGCCACACTATGCTTGAGTTCATCTTTTTCCTCCTCATTGACTTTTGAATTTTCTACTATTTTTTGTGCTCTCGCTTGTTCGTAGTCACGCCAGGCTAACCCCCTGTTGTTATTACGAGCAAAATCAAAAGTATATTGGCTAGCAATCAGCAACAGTACCGCAAGTGGATCAAAAACAAATATAATTAAAATGATTACCCAACGAACTGCTTCTTCAAGCATATCTCTATCTGCTTCTTCTCCATATATGAATTCAGCAATATATTTGATAGGCCCTACTTCCGCCTCAAGTTTTCTATACTCAGCTTCTATTGTGTACTTTTCTTCTGTCAGCACATCAATTTCTGCATTTGCATTTTTAATTTTTAAAAGGTTTTCTTCAATTACTTCTGTATTGTTGTCTGGAGTTACACTTCCAATTTCAGAACGTAATTTGTTTATTACCTTGTTTGAGTCTGCTATTTCCTGTTCAGCAATATCTCTCAATCTTTTAATTTCTTCATTTGCCGCTTTTATTATAGGAGATTCTTTTTCTTCTATTTGTGAAATAGTTTCAAGTATACTTTCACGTTTTGCAATAAGCCCGTCTCGATAGTTTTCGACTTGCTTGGCTGTTCTACTTCCGTATGTGCCATCTACTCTTGTACCAACTATACTCTGTAGACGTTTAATACTTTCGCTATCTCTTCTATTTAATAGGTCTGAAAGTGTTTGTAGGTCAGCATCTATGTTAGAAACTTGTGTTAGATAAGGCTCAATTTTCTTATCTTTTCTAATAATTTCTTCTTTAATTATACTTTGTTGTTCTATAACTAATGGTTGTATTCTATCATAGGCAGTATCAATTCTCTTTTGTTCTCTGTCTATTTGATCTTGAATTGTATTATTTTTATTGGCACCTTGGTTTTCTGCAGATTCTATCTTTTCTTCTGCTCTTGTTATAATAGACTTATATCTACTGATCTCTGTGTCAAGTTGATTAATTTTTTCTACTGATTCAATACTAGCAGACGTTTGTTCAATATGAGCTTTAGAAAGGTATCCGAAGATACCCATGCTTGTAATAAACATTAATACTGCAACTGCAATGGCAAGATAAGTTCTTAACCACCATTTGGCTTTGCTCCAATATTTGTGCAACCAAACGGCAGTTACTAGCTTACCAATTTCTAATGCAGTTCCCATAATCATAATGGGAATTGCGGCCGCGGCAAAAATTGCCACCAATCCTGCTATTGAATAATAAATTGCGACTGCTGATATACTTAATGCAGATAATAATACTAAAATACCTAGTGCCATATTTGTCCTTTTGATTTAATATTTATCGGACGAAACGCCAAGTGTTATCAACAGAGTTAATACAAGCAGTCTCTTTAAAGTCTCTTTGCTTACCATAACCAGCAATTTGTGTCATTATTACACGGCAATAACCACTTCCTTGCGGATATGTCATTGCTACTTGTACTGCTCCATGGGCACCTGTATTACCATTATACCATCTTGTTACTTCACCGTTTTGTAAGTTTTGTAATGCAAAGAATACTGCATCTTTTTGTAAGTTGTAGTCGTAGTCACTCAGCATACCTGTTTTCCATTTGACGGCATTTAAAGCTACTGCAACCGTACTATTGGCAGGACTATAATATTCGGTTATACTTGCTGACTGACTATAACTGCTATTCTTAAAGTTTGTGGTACCACAAGCTGACAGGAATGTCAAACTAATTATAAGGGTGACCAACAATTTCCCACGAACCATCAAGTTTTTGGCAAACATAGCCACGTTGTGGGACAACTTTTCCGTTAAGTACAATTTCATACCAATGCTCCCTGCATGTCTTAGCCATACCACTGTATGCTAAAAAGTGTTTGTTTTTTGGATTGTCAGTACACTTGACATCCACTCTGCTATTAGCTTTGTTTCCATTTTGTAAAGTATACTGACTATCAGTATGGCAATACTGTGGTTGGAATTGTGCCATAACAGGTTTATCGTTATGTGAGGAGCAGGCACTCAGCATGACTGCTCCAGCAATTATTACTGTATTAATTATTGTTTTGGATCGCAGATACTTTCGCATTTTTTGCCTCCTGGATGAGTTCATCAAAGATTGTCTTAGGCATTCTCAACTTAACAAAGGTATACATTTTACCTTGGTATTTGAAAGTACCTGTCTCTTTAGCAATATGCTCTCTAATAGTAGTATCTTTTACAACATAAGAGATCGTAGTTTTTGTTGCTCTCGATTCAGCACCGTTCTTGTCAATAAATTCAAGATTGGTTGAAGAGTTTACTTCACTGTTGATTCTCTTTGCAAAGTTGTTCATTGCGATGGCATACATTTGCTCTTCTGCGGCTTGTTGGAAAATACTTTCGCCTGCACCACAAGCATAAGCAAATTCTTCTTTCCACCAGAACCAACCTTTAGTTCCTGTTTCTACGCAGTTTGCATACCATTTAGGTTGTGCATAGTCGTCACGTTCTGCGATGGTTGTGTAAGTAGAACATGCGTTCAACATTCCTACTATCGTTACCAATGCGCCTACTTTAAAAATGCCTTTCATCAAAGCCTCCGTTTCTGTGTGTTGTGTTATCAATGATCTTCATTGTGTTTATAGTATAGCACCTGTTTTAAGTGTTGTCAAGTTATTTTGGTAAATTTTCTGTAAGGATAGCTTTTGCTTCTTTTGCCTTACTTTTCACTAGGATAGTGTATTTTGGATTGGTACTCCATTTTGCAAGTTCATCAATTAATGCATTAATATCAATCTCGCCTGAATCAAGTTGTTCTGCTCTTTTTGTTCTAAAACCTTCATAAACTGGTAATCTGTTTATTATGTCTACCATGTCCTTGACAGATTGACATTTGGTTATGTAAGTTTTTACACCCCATTCAACGTCTGGGTTGTCTTTTGGTTTAAGTTGTGCTTGATCTTTATTCCAAGTTCTAATACCAAATAAATTATTGCCCTGTATAGCAAATCTACTCTTGCCATATCCTGTTTCAAGTATTGCCATTGATACAATAATCTCTCTTGGTACTCTTTGATCAGGTGGAGTGGTTAAGTTTACAAAATCTATACATTTGGTAACCGCACTTATAAATGTGCGATTATCATGATAATTCATTTCAGGCTCGTAAAAGCCATACTGTTTCCATTCTTCTTGAATAATGCTCGTTATGTTCTTTTCTATAGCATTCAATGTCCATTTATTAGGATAGGCCGTGCCTACTGCAAAAGCAATAAGCACTGAGATGATCCAAAAAAGACTACCTACTAACCAACGTCGAATCCTAATAGGTATTTTGTTCCAAATTTTTAATGCCATCTATAAAATATGTGTGTTCCAATTCTACCAATTAAATCAAGTTGAGGTGCCCATCTTGGACTTACATAGGTAGCATGGTAGTGAGTTGCTCCTTCAGTAATACCTCTATACTTGGATTCAGTTACAATTCTATATGCAATTTCTTGTGCTTTACGCCAAGCATCTCCATCTCTGACCACGTCTGGCTTTCCATCACAATACCAACTAAATTGGCATTTATTTCTAACAGGATAAAACTTTCTTTCGTCTTTGGATAGAGTTTCGTCTTGTCTGGTCTTCCAACTCTCACGAGTAGGTCCTTGCAAGACTACTTCGCAAATTGTATGGGGATATCTCGAATCTATCATTCGATTAAGTGTAACGTCAGCAACTGCATATTGTCCTACTATTGGTTCTGACTTTGCCTCAAAATAGATATTCATGGCAAGACAATATAGTTGCGGATGACTTGATTCTGTATATAGCTCGCCTTCAACCGCATTCTGCAAAGTAACTGCTGAAGCATATGACATCGGCACAATAAAAAACACCGATAGCACTATGAAAACGAGGCTCGATAACAACCTCATATAATATTTACAACGTTCTATAAAAAACTTATACTCCAACATTAGTTCCTCCTCATTTTAGCTATCTCAGTAGCTTGTTTTGAACCTGTCTTATCATCTTCATCAGCAAATACAGGAACCATATTAGACTTGTGCATTGTAGCAATGCCAACAAGTTTACGTTCACCTGTATATTGAATAGTTTCTTTTTTAGTACAAGGTGCAAACATCTTTTCAGAATTAAGACTTGGAATCTCTTCTGATGGGCGTTGCCAAACTGTACCGCCTTCAGTTAGCCAATCAGCCTTTGGTGCGGCTTTTGCTCTTGGCTTGTGTTCACCACGTGCATAAGCAATGTACTGCTCTAAATCCATCTGTAGATTATGACAGCCGATTCTTCGCATCTCTTTGTTATGCTTGTGCATGTCCTGTTGATATTTGGAAATTTTTGCCAAGGTAAGTTTTTTCTTCTTGGGCTTTTTTGTATTAAGGGTTGTAAGACCCCTTGCTAAACTCATTGTCATTGTGCCTACTCCTGCCTAATTATACTGTATATTATAACAGGAGAAGACACAGATGTCAAGTTAAATTGGTAAAATTACGATACAACTCTTCTTCTAGAGATAGTGTATTCGTTAGCAGGTCTTCCTACCATACCAGTGTGGATTGGTTTTGATTTTACATTAAAACCATTATCTCTTAATTCAGAGATTCTAGCACCTGGTGACATAGCATTAAGTTTGTCTGTTAAACCTTCTAATGTGAAAGTTTTACCTGTACCCCAGTATTTCGCTAGGATTTGTTGATTCTGTGAACCTACTCTGTAGTAAGTTGAACCTTTGTTTGCTTTAGTTGCCATCATCGGGCCTCCTTTATTAAAAAAAGAGCTCAAAAGAGCTCCTGTTGTTATTAGTCTATCTTTTATAAACATAGTAATAACAGTTATATAATAAAATGCGGATTTTGTCAACTGTTTTGGTTAAGTTTCTAGCATAGGTGTGTCCAATTCTACACTCTTTTGGAGAATTTCCTCTACTTTTTGTTTTTCTACACACAGAAGTTTATCCACTTTGTCTTTTGGAAATTCCATTTGTAACTTAAACATCAAAGCTCTTGGGTTTTCTTGAACATATTCAACACACTCTTGGCTAGATTCAAATACAGGTTTTGTAAAAACATATATGTCTTGACCTGTAGGAACATGAACCATTGACATTATTGCTACTAATAACCACTCCATGGTTATCCTTCCTTTTTATACATTACTTTTTGTCCAATTACGTCTGGTTGTTTTTGTTGCATGTCCATTTCAACCAAAGCACAGGACACATAATCTATACTCATTTCTTTCTTATATTTTTGTTTTGAATGGTCCAGTAGACCATTTAATAATTCAGCTTCATACATTTGATAAAATTCCTTGCATTTATCAAATGAGCTGAATTGTATTTGCCAACTATATAAATTTTCTGATTTTTGCGGGTTCTCGGCATATAATAAAGTTGCTAAGAAAATCACTACAACTGTTTTCATATTTTTACTTTACCTTCTTCAATTAACCTTTCTCTATTATTTAAGTGAGCCTGTTCAATTTCGTCTTTGTTCTGGCCGTGATATGCTACAGCGTAGCCTTCGTTTATCATTATTGTTGTGACCATTGTTGTAGTAAGAGTATCATCGTCAGGAATAATAAAATCTCCTAGTATCCTACCAAACTTGCCTTTTTTATCTTCTCCACTTTTATCTATTTGTGTTTTCAAAATCTGCATTGACCCGATTGGCATAAGTTCTTTTAGTCTTGCCTTACTTGCCAAACCAAACTTCTTTTCAACTTTATCTCTGGTCCTTGATTCAGGTGTGTCAATACCCATTATTCTTACACGTTCCTTGTGCATCCAAACACCAAAGCCCAAGTCTATATCAACATCAACGGTATCTCCGTCAACCACTCTTAATATTTTTGATTTATATTCGTACATAATATCTCCTTATCCTATTATTACTAATGTTGGTTCACCTGATATTAAACTTACTACCACACTTACAAATGCCCAAAGCAATAGTGCATAGCCTACCCACCAATACCATGCTTTTCCTTCTAAGAATTTTGCTGTTGCTTTTTTAGTCCCTAGAGGATCTTTGCTTGCCGCCCAAGCAAAAAGTTTGTCTTTATTATTGAATGGAGGAACTTTCCAAAGTATAACAGGAATCATTAATAACATAATCCATCCGTCATCATTCCATCCTGCGTATGCTCCAAACAAGCACAAAGGTATCATGTAGTAACCTATGTACTGTCTTAAATGTTCTCTAAAATATATGCCAAGACCTAATACTGTTACGCAAGACAGCCCAAGCCAAAAAAGAAACATCATTTTCTTTTGTCCAATATGTCTTTCATTACATTTGTTGCCGTGTTTGTAAAGAACCTAGGTGCAACACTGTGTATAATTAAAGCAGGCACTAATAATTGTAATTTTACTGCTGTTTTTAGAGCTTGTTTCATGTGTTGGAATCCAGTTTCACCAACTTCTTCTAAATGTAGTTTACATTGTTTACTCAGCATCGAACATACTCATAAGTTCTGGACCAAATACACTGGCCGCCCATCCTAGGGCACAGATTGTTACTACACCTAAAACAAGCCATTTCATTTTGAAATCATCTACAGTCATCTTTAAAGCAATTAATTCGTTTCCAAGGACTCTCACAGCCACTTCTAGCTTGCCTTGATCATCTGGTTTACTCATGTTTATCTCCCTTGTCCGCGATATACTTTATAACTACGGCGTTTGCTCTTGTTCATTGAGCTGGTCTTTGTCATTGATTTACTGCCACCAATGCTTGTCTTTTTACGGACGGGTTCGTGTGTTGAGGTACTGAACATCTTAGCCATTTCTACTTCTCCATATTATATACGTATATTTATGATAAATTAATAAATAAACCTAAAAGGAATATCGATGCCAAAAAGTAGAATATTTAAATTTACTGACGGAGAAGAAATAAAAGAAGTAACTGCACTAGGTTGGAAAAAAGCTGTAAAGTCTTTTCAAAGCGGAGCCAAAGCAACTGAGACTGTTGTGAGTTGGATTGGTAAGAAAGGCAAAGAAATGACAAAGAAAGTTAGACTACCAATCGGGCGGTCTAAGAAAGTAGGAAAATAGTATGGCAGGTATAAAACAAAGAGGTCCTTCTTCTATACATTACAAAAAAACTGTAATTAGAGATGGAGAACCAATTGAAGTAAAACCTGTAAGATATTATGGTCCACATGCTAATGGCCGGATGTGCGGTATGTATGCTGACACGGGAGAAATGATTCTAGGAGCAGACGGTATTCCAAAATCTTATAGGAGTATCTAGTGAGCAGAAGTGTTAGAAAGCTAATTGTTCGTTTACGTATGTGGTATGCTGATATTAGAGGGCATCATGGCAAGCGTTGGAATTACGAACCTTCAGAACATTATATGGGCATGGGCAAAAAAAGATCAAGATAATCTATTTCGTACTGTCTCTATAAACAAATGAACATGTTCTTCTGGAGTTGTCTTATCTATTCCATGTCCCAATCCACAAACCCATCCTGAAGTATCAATATTAGATTTCCTTATATCATCACAGTATCTTTCTATTTCGTACATAAATTTATATTTAGGTAGCAACATCTTTTGTTCATCAAAATTACCTTGCACAAATCCTTTTTTGACTGTCTTCAAACAATCTATCATATCTAATTTACTGTCTACTCCTATGCCTCCCCATTTGGCTTGTAAGACTGTGCTGATACATTTTCTTGGTAAGCTTCTGCTATAATAAGCAGTGTTCTTGTTAGCAAGTGATTTTAATATAGGAAAGTATTTTGTATCAAAGAATTTACTTTTCATGTTTTGTAGTCCACTATCAAATATCATTATCTTTTCTGCACCTGCTTTGATCTGTAGATCAATATTTTTTTTGAGCAAAGGTACAAGTGTTTTTTTCATGTAGTCTAATTTAAACTTATCTGTTACTTTAAGATCGCCACATGCATAATTCATTAATGTCCATGGACCTCCTATAAAGCCTATCAAGCTCTTGCTGTTTGGTAACATAGATCTTGTACATTCAATAGCATCTTTTTGAAAAGATAAAAAATCTATGGCTTTATCTATATCTCTAAACTGATCAACATTATCCTTATTCATATGGAATTGGAATTTAGGTCCTGGATCAAAGCGTAAATTCATACCCAAGCCTTCTAAAGGAAATAATATATCAGAAAACAAAATAGATACATCGTAATCAAATTCTTTGATAGGTCCTAGTGCAACCTCTCCTGCAAGTTCTGGAGTTTTACACATCAATTCAAATGTGTTTTTTTCTTTTATATTTCTGTAGTGTGAATGGTATCGGCCTGCTTGACGCATAAACCAGATTGGCGGCACTTTTTGACTTTTTCTATTACATGCATTTACAAATTTTTTATTCATAAATTTTCTTTCGTACCTATTTATTCAAAAAAAAAGGCCGCACAAGGCGACCTTTGATTAATTATAGTAAAAATTAGAACTTGAATGTAAATCCTAGTTCTGCATTCATATCGCCTGGATTAGCAAAATCTACATCACGAGATTCTTTGACCTTTAGCTTCATGTCAACTTTTTCTGATAGAGCGTATTTTGCTCCAAATTCTAGATATGATGAATTTCTATCAAAGTCTAAGACATCATCTGTGGTTGATCTCCAAGTGTATCCTACTTCTGCAAAAGGAGTTACCTTACCGTAAGTGCGTTCTAAACCAATGTATGGTTCTAGATCGATCGTTCTAGTGTTGCTATTATAGCTATCACCAAATGCATATTCAGCATGTGCACCTACATAAAGTGGTCCTGTTGAAAGCGAATTTTTCTTTTCTGCCTTCAGTTTGTAATCGTCTACTGAACCGTTACGTAACCATTTTACAGTTGTATCAACTGGTCCTAAATCACCACGTAAATGGAATTCAGTAGCACCAGTTTCTTTATCTTTAATGCTTACTGAGTAGGTATCTGTCTTTGCAGTCATCTTGATTGCTGTGTTGTCAAAGTCTCCTGCAAGTGCAGATGTCCCTAACATCGTCGCCAGAGCGACGGTTATTATTGTTTTTTTCATTAATTTTCCTCTATATCGATATAAAATAATACTTCTCTGTTAACCATTGCGGCCAACATGTTACTTATCTTTTTTTAAAATTGCAAATGGAAAAGTGGTCCGTTCTGTTGCTAGGTGGACCAAACCCCGAGCGATTACGCCGCGATGGCGAAATCCTCATTCACGTATTTTCTCGCGTCAGAAAAATCTACGAAAGAAAACACGTTAGATGCATT
>CEPA01023019.1_pt1 | contig 12207 bp, 12 predicted proteins | sample 356241 | NCBI WGS metagenome assembly CEPA01 (sample SAMEA2620542, study PRJEB7988) | marine metagenome | biome: marine biome (ENVO:00000447); feature: surface water layer (ENVO:00002042); material: "saline water (ENVO:00002010), including plankton (ENVO:xxxxxxxx)" | depth 5 m
AGAGCCAGTAAAAGAAGAGCCTGTTGGTCTAAAAATAATTAAAAGACCTGAGCAAGTTGAGGAGCAAAAATCTTCAATCCCAGAGGTTAAATTAAAGAAAATTTCATCACCAGATAATAGTAAGCCCCTTAATATAGATCTTGACATTAAGCCGAAAGATAAAAAGCCTTCTAAGAAAAATCTAAAGCAAATTGATATATCAGCCATTGCAGAAAAGATCAATAAGGGAAAAAAAGATACAAAGAGTAATACTGTTGATAAATCAGTTTTAAACAAAACTATATCGAGTCAAGCCAAAAAGAAAAAGAAGAAAAAGAAAGCAGTTGAAGAAAATGTTGAAGAATTAGAGACTTCGAATGTAATAAAAATCCCTGAATTTAGTTCTGTGGATGAGCTGGCTCAATCTATGAATGTAAAGTCACAAGATGTAATTATGTCATGTATGGGCTTAGGATTGATGGTTACTATAAATCAGCGTCTTGATATGGATACAATTACTATGGTTGCAGATGAGTATGGTTTTGAAGTTGAAACCTTAAAAGAATTTGCTGAAGAAGAATCAGACCTAGTAGATACAGAAGAAGATATCAAAAATGCTACTGAAAGAGCCCCTGTTGTTACAATTATGGGACACGTTGATCACGGAAAAACATCTCTATTAGATTACTTGAGAGAAGAAAATGTTGTAGCGGGAGAATCTGGGGGAATTACACAGCACGTGGGTGCGTATGAAGTAACACTCGAGAATGATAAAAAAATTACTTTCTTAGATACACCTGGTCACCAAGCATTTACAGCAATGAGGGCAAGGGGTGCAAATATAACTGATCTTGTAATTATTGTAGTTGCAGCTGATGACGATGTCAAGCCTCAAACTATTGAAGCAATTGACCATGCTAAAGCTGCTGGTGCACCAATGATTATTGCTATAAACAAAATTGATTTGCCCGCTGCTAATCCAGATAAAATTAAAAAATCACTTTCAGAACAAGGAATTCTTGTTGAAGATTGGGGTGGCAAGATACAGTGTGCTATGATTTCTGCAAAAAAAGGTGATGGTATTGACGACCTTCTAGATAAAATATTACTTGAGGCAGAAATTCTTAATTTAAAAGCTAACAAAGATACGACTGCATTTGGTACTATAATTGAGTCTAAGCTCGATAAAGGACTAGGATCAATTGCAACGGTCTTAGTTCAAAAAGGAACGTTGAAGGTAGGTGATATTTTCTTATGTGGCTCACAAAGTGGAAGAGTAAGAGCTATGCTTGATGAGCGTGCTCATAATTTAAAAGAAGCTTTCCCTTCCGATCCTGTTCAAATCCTTGGATTTGAAAGTGTACCAAAAGCAGGAGAAACTTTTAAAGTCTTTACTGAAGAGCGTGATGCAAAGAAAATAGCAACGGAACGTTCTATCCTTGAAAGAGAAGCTTCACAAAGACGTCATAGGAAGTTAACTCTTGATCAAATTGGTCAGCAAATAGTAGAAGGAAAAGTAAAAGAATTAGATATTATTATTAAAGGTGATGTAGATGGCTCTATTGAAGCTCTAAGTGATTCGTTGATGAATCTATCTACTGAAGAAGTTACTGTTAAAATCATTCATAGATCAGTTGGTATGATCACTGAAAATGATGTTTCTCTTGCAGCTGCATCCAATGCAATAATTATAGCATTTAATGTTCAAACATCCAATGAAGCTAAAATACAGGCTAAAAACGATGGAATAGATATTAGGCATTATACTATTATTTATAAAGCAATTGAAGAAGTTAAATTAGCTTTAGAGGGTCTTCTAGAACCTGATAAAGTTGAAGAAGTTTTAGGTCTTGCTGAAGTTAGAGAGCAGTTTAAGATTCCAAAACTTGGTTTGATTGCAGGGTGTATGGTTACAATGGGTAAGGTTGTAAGAAACGCTTTCTTAAGAGTTAAAAGAGATGGTGAAATTGTTCATGAGGGAAAACTCACTTCGTTAAAGCGTTTTAAAGATGACGTTAATGAAGTATTAGAAAGTTTTGAATGTGGTATTGGAATTGAAGGTATGCAGGACTTTAATGAAAATGATATTATAGAAGTTTTTGAGATAAAAGAAATAAAGAGAACTCTAAAATAGAATTTGGATAATTTTCAGTTTAAAAGATCAGATCGGGTAGCTCAGCAGATACAAGATATAATAAGTAACATCATTGCTACCAAGGTAATTGTTCAAGGCTTAGGACTAGCAACAGTTACCAAAGTTAAAACTTCTCAAAATTTAAGATTTTCTCGAATATATTTGAGTTTTATGGGTAATTCAATATTACCTGAAGAATTAATCATCCTAATGAATCGTAACGTCAAAGAATATAGATTTCATCTTGGAAAGGAGCTTCAAATCAAATATGTCCCACAAATAAAATTTTATCATGATAATACATTCGAAGAGATGGAGAAAATAAGTAATTTAATTAATAAAAGTAAGTCAGATGGAACGAATGCAGACTAATCTTTTTCCTGTATGGAAGCCTCAAAATCTTTCATCAGGAGATGTCGTTAAAACAATCAAATCAAAATTAAATTTCAATAAAGTAGGGCATTGTGGAACATTAGATCCCTTTGCAGAGGGAATACTTCTTATAGTTACTGGAAAGGAAACTGCTAATAGCATTAAATACATGTCTGAAACTAAAACATACAAAGCAGTTATATCACTTGGTCAACAAACAGATACTTTAGATAACACTGGCATACCCATTAAATCGTATAAAGTTGATGACGAAAAATTTTCTAAAGATTTTTTTAAAAATATTTTATCTTCCTTTGAAGGTAGTATACTGCAAAGGCCACCTGCTTTTTCTGCAAAAAAAATAAATGGTATTAGACTATACAAACTAGCTAGACAAGATATATTCGTTCACCTTAAACCTGTTGAAATTTTTATAGAAAAAATTAACTTTATAAATTATGATAAAAAGGATTTAACCATTGAAGTAATCTGTGAAAAGGGAACATATATAAGACAATTAGGATTAGATATTGCCAAATCAATTGGTACTGTAGGTCATTTAAAAAGTTTAGTAAGAACTAAAGTAGGTTTATATGATTTCAAAAATTCTTTAAGTCTTGAGGATATAGATAATTGGAATTACTAAAGTCTTCAAGTTTAACAAACAATATTGTAAACACATCTGCTCTTACAATTGGAACTTTTGATGGAATGCATTTAGGTCATATTCATCTAATTGAAAATATGTTAGCCTTATCTAAAAAAAATAATTGTCCTTCAGTGGTAATAACATTTAATCCTAATCCGTTTATTGTTTTAAATAATTTAGATAAATCTAAATATCATTTGATAAATAATAGGAAAAGATTTGAGATATTAGAATCTTTGGGAGTTGATTATTTATGTGAAATTGAATTTGATAATAGCTTAGCTCAATTATCAGCATACGATTTTTTATCTAATTTCATTATTAATCCCTTTAATCCTAAAGATGTTGTGATCGGCTATGATCACCATTTTGGTAGAGGTCGCGAAGGGAATTCATCTTTTTTAGATAAATATTCCTCTTTACATAATTACTCATTAAAAGTTGTAGATGCATATAAGATTAGCGGTGATATTATAAGTTCTTCATTAATAAGATCTTTAATTAAAAGTGGAGATATATTAAGATCAAAAGAACTCCTCGGTTATAATTATAGCTTAAGAGGAACTGTTATTAAAGGCAATAGTATTGGAAGAGAGCTTGGATTTCCTACTGCAAATATTGATGTGAAATCTATTGAGCAAATTTGTCCTCAAAATGGTGTTTACTCAATAAAATCAAAAATTAATGAGGATTACTATCACGGGATGTGTAATATTGGCTATAAACCTACATTGACAAGTGGAGATAAAATGTCTATTGAGGTTCATTTTTTTAATTATAATAAATTTGATTTATATAATAAAAAATTAGATATAGAGTTCGTAGATTACGTGCGTAACGAGAGAAAGTTTGAAAATTTAGAAGATTTAAAATTACAGTTATCCAAAGATAAAGATTACTGTACAAAGATAGAGCGTTAAAAAGGAGAAGTAAATGACGATAAGTAAGGACAAGACAAAAGAACTAGTTAAAGAATATGGAAAAACTGCAGATGATACTGGTTCTACTGAATCACAGATATCAATTTTTTCAGAAAGAATTAGCAATTTAACAGATCATCTTAAAATAAATAAAAAAGATAAAAGCGCCCAAAGAGGGTTAATGCTTTTAGTTTCAAAGAGATCTAGGTTGCTTAAATATTTAAAGAAAACACGATTAGAAGATTATAAGAAATTAGTCGAAAAATTAGGGATAAGAAAATAAATGAATTCAAAAGAGATTAAAATACAAGACAAGACAATTAAGCTAGAGACTGGAAAAATTGCTAAGCAAACATCTGGGTCTGTTATGGTAACATCAGGTGAAACAGTTGTTTTAGTGACAGTTTGCGCGAGCAAGGGAGATGCTGAAGATAGAGGCTTTTTCCCACTATCAGTTGATTATAGAGAAAAATTCTATGCTGCAGGAAGAATTCCTGGAGGTTTTTTTAAAAGAGAAGCAAGACCAAGCGAAAAAGAAATACTTGCAGCAAGGTTAACAGACAGGCCACTTAGACCATTATTCCCAAAAGGTTTTATTAATGAAACTATTGTTTCGATTAATGTTCTATCATATGATGGTGAAAATGAACCTGAAGTATTAGGTACAATTGGCGCTTCAGCTGCTATAGCTATATCAGATATCCCCTGGGATGGACCTGTAGCATCAGTAAGTATCGGCAGAATAGATGAAAAGTTTGTAATTAACCCTTCTCTTGAACAGTTAGAATCTAGTGATTTAAATATGGTGGTATCTGGTACTTCTGATTCAGTGGTTATGGTTGAAGGGGTATCTGATTTTATTTCTGAAGAAGATGTTCTTTCTGCAATTCAGTATGCTCATGGTGTAATCAAAGATATTGTAGCTATGCAAAATGACTTAGTTAAAGAATGTGGTCAAGAAAAAAGAACTGTCGTAGAGCCTGTAGTGAATGAAGAATTACATGCAAAGATTGATGATGTCATGAAAGATGATTATGTATCACTAAATGATCCAAAAAATAAAGCAGAAAGATACGGAGCTATTGATGACTATGTAGCTGATATCGTTTCAAAATTTGAAGAAGAGCATCCTGATGACTTAGGTGCTGTCAAATCATATGTAAATGATAAAATAAATGATAATCTTAGATCTAGAACTCTTGATGGCAGTAGAGCGGACGGCCGTTCTCATGATGAAGTTAGAAATATCGATATAGAAACTTCTATCCTACCAAGAACACATGGCTCAGCATTATTTACCAGAGGTGAAACTCAATCATTAACTGTAGCTACTTTAGGAGGAAAGCGTGAAGAACAAATGCTCGATAATATAGGTGGTTTAACCTACAAAGCGCATATGCTTCATTATAACTTTCCACCTTTCTGTGTAGGAGAAGCAAGACCAAAATTTAGTCTTTCAAGAAGAGAGGTCGGACATGGAAATCTAGCAGAACGAGCTATAGTCAATGTATTGCCTGATTTTGAAGATTTTCCATATACAATAAGAATAGTTTCTGAAATTATGGAGTCTAATGGCTCATCTTCTATGGCGACTGTATGTGCTGGCGTGCTTTCATTAATGGATGCTGGTGTACCTATCAAAGAGCCTGTCGCAGGTATTGCTATGGGACTAATTATGGAAAATAAAGATAGATATTGTATTTTAACAGATATACTAGGGACTGAAGATCATTTGGGTGATATGGACTTTAAAGTTGCTGGTTCCAAAGATGGAATAACAGCAATTCAAATGGATCTCAAAATTGATGGTCTTCCTATGGATATCATGAGAAAAGCACTCCAACAGGCTAAAGAAGGTAGGTCACATATTTTAGATGAGATGAATAAAGTCCTATCTGCACCAAAAGATAAGCTATCTAAGTATGCACCTAAAATGCAAAAGGTGAATATTCCAGCAGATAAAATTGGAGAATTTATTGGCCCTGGAGGTAAAAATATTAAAGCTATCCAAGAAGAGTATGAAGTTGATATTAATATAGAAGACTCTGGATTAGCCTTGATAGCAGGTTCAGATCAAGATAATATAGATAAAGTCTTTGAAATAATGTCAGGTTATTCCATGGTTCCTGAACCAGGCAAGACTTATGAGGCAGAAGTTGTTAGTATACAAAACTATGGAGCTTTTGTGAAAATAGCTCCTGGAAAGGAAGGATTGCTTCATATTTCACAATTAAGTACAGAAAGAGTCAATAAAGTTGAAGATGTTTTAAAGCTTGGTGATAAAATAAAAGTCAAGCTAACTAAGATTGACGATAATAATAGACTTAATTTTAGCATAAAGGCATTGGAAGAAAAGCAAAAAAGTTAATTCTATGATTATTGGTGTACCGATAGAGATTAAGGAAAACGAAAATAGGGTGTCGATGACACCCTATGCAGTCCGGACATTAATCAATGATGGACACGAAGTAATAGTTCAAGAATCAGCGGGCGTCAAAAGTGGTTTTTCTAATGACGAATATACAAAATTCGGTGCTCGCATCGTTGGAACACTTGATGAAGTGTATCAGCAAAGTGATATGATTGTCAAGGTAAAAGAGCCTCAAGAAGCAGAACTGAGTAAAATCAGAGAATCGCAAATTGTTTTTACTTATTTTCATTTTGCTGCTAGTAAAAAATTAACCGAGAGTATAGTAGATTCAAAATGTGTAGCTATAGCTTACGAAACCGTTCAAACTGAAAATAAAAATTTACCACTTCTGGTTCCAATGAGTGAAATTGCGGGTAGACTTTCGGTTCATAATGGTGCAAAATGTTTAGAATCAAATGAAGGCGGTAGGGGAGTGCTTTTAAGCGGATCTACAGGTATTGAGCCAGCTACAGTAACAATTATTGGTGGTGGAATTGTAGGCTCAAATGCATGTAAGCTTGCAGCTGGTCTTGGTGCTAAAGTAAATATATTAGATGTGAATGTTCAGAAGCTCCAATTTTTAAGTGATGTAATGCCTCCAAATGTCACTACACTATATTCTGATAGTTATAATATAGAAAGGTTATTACCTCAAACTGACCTATTAATTGGTGCTGTTTTAGTTGTTGGAGCTAAGGCACCAAACCTTATTTCAAAGTCCATGCTTGGAATGATGAAAAAAGGATCCGTAATTATAGATGTCGCAGTTGATCAAGGCGGATGCGTTGAAACATGTAAGCCGACTACTCATGCAAATCCTACATATTTTGTTGATGATATCCTTCATTACTGCGTTGCTAATATGCCTGGAGCTGTCCCATATACCTCTACGATGGCGCTAAGTAACTCAACGATTCCGTATATAAGGTCAATAGCTAAACATGGTTATAAAAAATCAATTTCTGCAAACAAATCATTACAGCATGGACTAAATATACACCTAGGAAAGGTTACGCATCCAGCAGTTGCAAATTTATTTGATTTTGAATATACTCCTGTCAAAGAAGTACTTAACTAATTTGATAACTAAAATAAGATGAAAGTTTGTCTAAATTATCACAATTTAGGTTATACTCCCCAATTTGGTATCAATAAAGTACATCCTATAATTTTTAAGAATCATATAGATATATGTAATGATTTTAATTCAAATAAAAATATAGATTTGATTATAACATTCGATGACGCTTACGAAGGTATTTTTAAATTTGCTAGAAAAGTACTTAATAAGTCATCAATAAAAAGAAAAATTGTTTTTCCAATTGTTGACTATATTGGAAAATATAATAACTGGGATAGTACGTTTTATCTGAATAGATACAAACACCTAAGCTTGGATCAAATAAAAATACTTGTTAGTGAAGGTTGGGAGATTGGCAGTCATACTTGTACACATAAGTATCTTGGAAAGTTGAAAAGAGATGAGATTGTTAATGAACTAGCCGTATCTAAACAAAAGTTAGAAGAAATAATAAATAAAAAAGTAACATCATTTGCACCACCATATGGAATTATTGATAAAAGAGTATTAGAAATATCTAAATCTATTGGATATAAGGAAATTTTCATTCAAAAAAATAAAAATATCGATGCTTCAGACGACATATTACTTGTGAAAAGAAATAATATTTATTCTGTAGATCGAAATAAAAATATTATAAATAAAATAAACAATTCTCGTCGAGAAAAGGTAAAGGAAAATTTTGTATCTTCACTAAATATAATTACTAGATAGATAACTAATTCAGGACACGATTCAACTCATTTAATAAAATAATTTAATCAGTAGACTCTTTTTCTTTGACTTTATGATATTTATATCTTAAACTTAAAGTATAGCTTTATATCAAATATTTCAATTATGCAAGCAAAACAAATAAAAAAACTATATTATTCAATCGGTGAAGTTAGTGATTTAACTGGTCTTAAACAGTACGTTCTTCGTTATTGGGAAACAGAATTTCCCCATTTGAAGCCAAATAAAAATAGTGCAGGAAATAGAATTTATAGGCAGAATGATATTGATAATCTCCTTGAGATTAAAAAATTATTACATGAAGAAAAGTTTACAATAAAAGGTGCGAAGCAATATTTAAAAACGCATAAGGAAGAAAGACAAGTTCAAAAGTCAATCAAGAAAGTTTTACCTATGCTTAGTCAAGATGAGCTTCAAGTTCTCAAGAAGCTTAAAATTGGTTTAGCTGATCTTTTAAAAGGTATTGACGAACTAAAAGACTAATTTTACGGGACGTGGCGTAGTCCGGTAGCGCACCTGACTGGGGGTCAGGGGGTCGCCAGTTCAAATCTGGCCGTTCCGACTCTCATTAAACAAGAAATCCCTTCTACAAGATGGGATTTTTTATTTCTCTTTATGCAACAAAATAAGGATTAGATATTATAAATTATTTATTCTTAGTTTTAATTCTTCTAGCTGCCTGTAACCAATTTTCAACCAATTTAAAAAACATGGAAAATTTAGAAAAAGTTAATCATATAAAAGATTTTAAATGGATAAATAGAGTTTTGATAGTAAAAAATCATAATTCTATACTTGAACAAATCAAAGAAAATGAAAAAAATATTTTAGAAAGAGATCTAATAATAATACTTATAAAAGATAATAGTGCCCATGTTAAAAATTATATTTTATCAGATTATTTTTATAATTCCTTAGACGGAAAATTACAATACATGAATAATGTAAATGAATTAATTCTAATCGGTCTTGATGGCAGGGTAAAAAAAGTCTATAAGAAAGGCACAGATTTAAGTGCGATTTTTTCAGATATAGATAAAATGCCGATGAGAATTAATGAAATTAAAAATAATAATTTTTAATTAACCGAATGTGGCAGTAAAAATTAATTGAAATTCATAATCATTTTGCAAAATCAAGCAACTACTACTAATTTTATTTCATGATTCGATGTTTAAATACGATAATTGCTACTATGATATGCTGTGTATCAATATATTCTCAAAACTGTATTGAGGGGGATTGTATTAATGGGTACGGATCTGTTGAATATCCTTTAGGCGATATTTACAAAGGATCATTTAAAAATAACCTAATGCATGGTCAGGGCGTATATACATACTCAGATGGTACTAAGTACACAGGTATGTTCAGTAATAATTATATCCATGGTGAGGGTGAAGTTCGATTTATAAATGGGACTACTTATAAAGGTGCTTTTAGAAATGGCTTTATGCATGGGCCTGGAACATTATATTATCCAAATGGAAGTAGATATATTGGAACTTTTAAAAATGATTTAATGCATGGGCTTGGCTCTATTGATTGGATAGATGGATACGTCCTAAAAGGTAACTGGGAGAATAATCAGTTTAATAAGGTACCTGATTAAAAATTCAACTATTTCCTTTTTAGTAGATAACTGGGTTAAACATACAACCTATCTTAAGGTTTGACTAATAGGTTTTTTCGACTTGGAAGTATACGATTTTTTTATCTTCGGTTGTATAAGAAATTGTATTAGGATTGCAGCATACATAGCAATCTTCAATCAAATCAATTGTTTCCGAGCAGTAATTCGATTCAATATCTATTTCATTAAATTTAAAACAGCTTTGACATTGATATTTTTTTGTAATCATCATATTAGAAATTTATTAGAATTATATTATCTTTTGATTAAATGATTTTATTCTTTTTGTTTTTTAATATCATCTATTTCTATTTGAATTTTTTCCCAATTCGCCATTTGTTTATTTAGTTTTTCATTAAGCATATTATAATCATCATAGTCAATTTTTGATTCTTCAGTTATAATTTCTTGATTGCTCAGTATATCATTAAATAATTTAATTTCTTTTTCAATACTTACTATTTTTCCCTCAATCTCTAAACTATCTTTATTTAATCTTCTAAGCTTACTATCAAGTTTCTTTTTGATTTTATATTTATCAACTTTTTTATCTTTTTTCTTAACGGGGATTTCTATTTCAACAGTCTTTTCTTGTAAATAGGTATCGATATCTCCTGGATATTCTCTTATTTTATTTTCAGTAAATTCAATAACTCTATCTGTTAGGCCGGTTAAAAAATCTCTATCATGAGATACCACAATTAAAGTCCCCGTATACTGAATCAATGCTTGCTTTAGAATATCTTTAGCAAATACATCAAGATGATTAGTTGGCTCATCAAGAATTAAAACATTGCTCTGCGATAGTAGAAGTCCGCATAAAGCAAGCCTAGCTTTTTCACCTCCTGATAAAACCTTTATTTTTTTATATATATCATCCCCTGAAAACAGGAATGCTCCAAGTAAACCTCTTAGCTGGGTAGATGTTTTATCTGATTGAATACTTTCTACATATTCTATGATTTTACTATTGGGATCTAACAAATCATTTTGATTTTGAGCAAAGTAGCTTACAGTTACTTTTGGTCCCATTTTAATTTTACCTTCAAAGTCTATTTCGCCATTAATAATTTTTGTTAATGTTGTCTTTCCACATCCATTTTTACCAACAAACGCAATTCTATCGCCGTTGTATATATCAAGATTTAAATCATTAATAACCTTTTTGTTGCCATATGACTTCGAAACAGAATTTGACTTGAATATTATTTTTCCACAATGCAGAGGTTCAGGAAATTGAAAACTTAGATTTGTCATATCTAAACTTTCAACTTCAATTTTTTCCATTTTTTTTAATCTTCTGATAAGAGTCTGTGCAAAGGCTGCTTTATTTTTCTTATATCTAAACTTTTCAATTAGACTATTTGCTTGTTTTATATATTTATCTTGATTCTTTTTTTCCCTAATCTGCCTTTCAATTTCTTGTTCCCTATGAATTACATATTTTGAATAGTTTCCCTTAAAATCCTTAATAGTTTTATTTGATATATTTAGTATCCTGTTTACATTTTTATCTAAAAAGTCTATATCATGTGAAACTAGTATTATTGTACATTTTGTTGTTTTAAGGAATTTCTCAAGCCATAAAATAGCTGGAAGGTCTAGGTGATTTGTAGGCTCATCTAGCAATATAATATCAGGTTCTTCTATTAATATTCTTGATAATTCAGCTCTCATTTTCCAACCACCTGATAATGTATTTACTTGGTTAGAGAAATCTGTATCTAAAAATCCTAAGCCCTTCATAATTTTCTCTGATATTATTTCACGTTTTAGAACATTGATTTTATCGATTTGTTGATAAACATTATCAATTTGTTCAAATATAATAAGTTGCTCCTTTTCTTCTTTTGTACACTTAATTTGATTATTTAATCTATCAAGCTCCTCTTCAAGTATTTTAATTTTTTCACCGCTACCCATTGCATAATCTTTGATAGTCATATTTGAATTCAACGATAAGTCCTGCGGAAGGTAAGAAATTTTAAGATTATTATCTTTTTGTATGTTGCCTGAGGATACTTCTTGTTTATTTGCTAATATTTTAAGTAAAGTTGTTTTTCCTGAACCATTATTTCCAATTAATCCTATTCGGTCATTTTTTTTAATTAAAAGTGAAATGCTTCTAAAAAGATATTCACCTCCATAGTCAATTGATATATTATTTAATCTTATCATTTATGACTTAACTAAATGAGTTTTTATTGGTGTGTTTGTTAGGATACGACAATAAGAATTATTCCTATAAATGAAAGTATAATTCCTAATATTTTTTGACTAGTAATTTTTTCTTT
>CEPA01055920.1_pt1 | contig 12206 bp, 13 predicted proteins | sample 356241 | NCBI WGS metagenome assembly CEPA01 (sample SAMEA2620542, study PRJEB7988) | marine metagenome | biome: marine biome (ENVO:00000447); feature: surface water layer (ENVO:00002042); material: "saline water (ENVO:00002010), including plankton (ENVO:xxxxxxxx)" | depth 5 m
ATTGAAAAATCAGATATAAAAAAAGTAATTATAACTGATACAATTTCGGTACCAAAACATAAATTAATTGATAAATTAAAAATTATATCAGTATCCAACATTTTTGGGCAAGCAGTTGATCGAGTTCACAATGGTGAATCTGTCAGTGCTTTATTTGAATTTTAGAAAGGAGAAGAATAATGTCATCATCCTATTACAAGCTAGAAATATTTAATAGAACTCATACTGGAACTAAAGGAGTAAAGAAAGAGCGAAGAAAGGGACTTGTTCCTGGAGTTTTATACTATTCTGGAGAAGATGCTACAAATATTTCAATCAAAAAGTCCAATTTGCTTCGTGCTATGAATTCGGGACAAAGAATTTTTGAAATATTTCAGGATGGTGAAAGCCAGTATACGATGTTAAAGCAAGTTCAGTATCATCCTGTAACAGATGAAGTTATTCATATTGATTTAATGCGTGTTCGTCGATCTGAGAAGATGAATATTTCTGTCCCTATCCATCTTGTTGGTGAATCAAAAGGTGTAAAGGAAGGCGGTATTTTGACTCAATCATTAACCCAAGTAGAAATTAGTTGCTACCCAACGGATGTTCCAGAGCAGATAGAACTTAATATTGATCAATTAGAGTTAAACTCTGGGTTAAGTGTTGGGGATATAGATACTGGTTCTGAAGACATTGAAGTAATTTCGGATGTAAGTTTAAATATTGTATCAATTATGGCTCCTGCATCTGAAGAGGAATATGATTCTATTCAAAACGAAAGTGAAACTTCAGAAAGTAAAGATGGTTCAAAAGAGATGAGTGATGAGGCCATAAGTAATAGTTCTGACGAAAAAACAGAAAGTTAATGATAGCTTTTATTGGATTGGGTAATGTTGGTGATCAATATAAGGAGACAAAGCATAATGCAGGCTTTTGGGTGATAGACGAGTTTGCACGAAGAAAAAAACTTTCTTTCAGCGCTGCTAGAACAGGATATGTTTTCACAAGGCATAAAACAAAACAAGTATTATTTGCTAAGCCTACAACTGGCATGAATAGAAGTGGGCTTGCAGCCAAGGCTATTTTAAGAAAGTGGAATTTACTGATTTCGGACATTTGTATTGTAATTGATGATGTTGACCTTCCCCTTGGGGCTTTAAGGATCCGCCCTAAAGGCGGAGATGGATGTCATAGAGGATTGGAAAATATTATTTATCATTTAGGCTCAAGTTCCTTTCCAAGAATAAGGCTAGGTATTGCAGGCAGTGACTATGAAAGACCATCTGAGAAATACGTTATGAAGCCCTTCAAAAGTCAAATGTCCCTAGATGCTAAAATAATGATTGATCGCGCAGCTGATGCCATGCAAAACATAATAACAAGAGGTTTAGAAAAGACCATGAATCAGTTCAATACCTAATTAAGAATAAGGAAATTCAATGAATAATAATATTTTATTAGTTTTGATTACGGGAGTTATTGCTTTGATGTTTTCATTTTGGAAAACAAAATGGATTCTTTCTCAGGAAGAAGGCACGAAAAAAATGAAAATCATAGGTAAAAATATTGCGGAAGGAGCGATGGCTTTTTTGCGAGCTGAATATAAAGTTTTAGGTGTCTTTGTAGTTTTAGTAGCTGTGCTTCTAGGGGTTGCAAACTCAAACAGTAATGACTCAAGTGCTCTCATATCGCTTTCATTTCTAGTCGGTGCTGTAGCCTCCGCCCTGGCTGGATTTTTAGGAATGAGAGTAGCAACAAAATCTAATAATCGAACTACTAATGCAGCACGACAAAATTTAGAATCAGCATTAAACATTGCATTTAGCGGTGGATCTGTTATGGGTATGAGTGTTGTCGGGTTAGGCATATTAGGTCTTGGCTCACTTTTTTTGCTATACACTAATATATATGGTAATGATTATAACAACATAAAAACAGTATTAAATATTTTATCAGGTTTTTCTTTAGGGGCATCTTCAATTGCTCTATTTGCTCGTGTTGGTGGAGGTATATATACAAAGGCGGCAGATGTAGGTGCTGACCTAGTGGGGAAAGTTGAGGCTGGGATTCCAGAAGATCATCCCCTAAATCCTGCAACTATAGCAGACAATGTAGGTGATAATGTGGGTGATGTAGCAGGTATGGGCGCTGATTTGTTTGAATCATATGTTGGATCGATAATTGGTTCTATGGTTCTTGGGTCAAGCATACTTGTTATGGGGAAATTTGATTTAAACTTTATTTTATTACCGCTTATGATTGCTGCTTCAGGTGTTTTAGTTTCGATTTTTGGAACTTTCTTGGTATCTGTAAAAGAAGGTGGTGATCCTCAAAAAGCGCTTAATCGTGGTGAATTTGGTAGTGCAATTATTATGGTGATTGTCATCTATATTCTAATTCAAACGTTTTTGCCAGATACTTTCATCCAAAACGGAGAAAGTTTTACTAGCTTTGGTGTCTTTATCGCAACTGTGATTGGGCTTTTAGCTGGTCTGGGAATTGGTTTAATTACAGAGCATTATACCGGGACAGGCACTGGGCCTGTTAACTCGATTGCTAAACAGTCAATGACAGGAGCGGCAACAAATATTATAGCGGGTTTAGGAGTTGGTATGCAATCTACAGCTATTCCAATTTTGATTATCTCATCTAGTATAATCGGAGCATATCATTTTTCTGGTCTCTATGGTATTGCTATGGCAGCACTAGGAATGTTAGCAAACACAGGTATTCAATTAGCGGTCGATGCATATGGACCAATTTCTGATAATGCTGGAGGAATAGCTGAAATGGCTGAGTTACCAAAAGAGGTCAGAGAAAGGACAGATAAACTTGATGCTGTAGGGAATACTACAGCCGCAATAGGTAAAGGTTTTGCAATTGGATCAGCAGCGCTTACGGCACTTGCTTTATTTGCTGCATATATGGTTCAAAGTGGTATTAATAGTATCAATATTGCTGACCCATGGGTCATGTCAGGTTTATTTGTAGGTGGAATGCTTCCTTTCCTATTTTCATCAATGGCTATGAGTGCTGTTGGTAGTGCTGCGATGTCAATGATTGAAGAAGTAAGAAGACAGTTTAGAGATATACCAGAATTAAAAAAAGCACTAGAATTAATGAACTTAAAAAACGAAAATGAGTGGAATGACAATGATAAAAATATTTATGAGGAGGCGTTGTCAAAAGCTGAACACGGACGGTGTGTTGAAATTTCAACACAATCTGCAATTAAGGAAATGGTTTTTCCTGGTTTACTCGCTGTAGTTTCTCCAGTTTTGATTGGATTTGTATTCGGGCCTGAAACTTTAGGTGGGTTATTAGCAGGAGTAACAGTTACAGGTGTTTTAATGGCTATATTCCAATCAAACTCTGGCGGTGCTTGGGACAATGCAAAAAAAATGATAGAAGAAGGAGCACTTTTCGATAATGTTTACCTAGAGAAAGGATCAGAGGCACACAAAGCATCCGTCGTGGGAGATACAGTAGGTGATCCATTTAAGGATACATCGGGACCTTCTCTAAATATATTAATTAAATTGATGTCAGTGGTCTCATTGGTCATTGCACCTCTTATTGCTTAAAAGATAAGGAGCTATTATGCGTTACTATGAAACAATTTATATAGTTGACCCAAATTTGGAAAGTTCTGTTTTAGAAAAAACAATGAATCAGGTTGGTCAAGAATTGGAAAAAACAAAAGCTAAAATAATTAATCATAGGGATTGGGGTAAAAAAAGACTTGCATATCAAGTTGCTAAGCAAAAATATGGATCTTTCATCCTTCTACAATTTGAAATAGATGATTTAAGTAAAATAAAAGATTTTGATCAATGGTTAAAGCTAAATAGCTTGGTACTACGGCATATGACAGTCTCTTTGGACCAAAGACCGAAGGAGCATACTGAAAAATCTGCAGTTACTGAAAATCCAAAAACTGAAAATACTGAATCTCTATCAAAAAATGATGAAACTAAAATTGAAAGTGATGTTGAAGAATCTCTTGATTCCGAGGATATCCAAAAAGACAAGGAGGCATAAAAATGGCTTTTCAGAATAAAAGAAAATTCTGCTATTTCAAAGAAAATGGAATTACGGAGATTGACTACAAAGATGTAAAACTTTTACGCCGTTTTGTTAATGATCAAGGTAAGATTATGCCTAGAAGAATTACTGGAACAAGTGCTAAGATGCATAGAAAGTTGGTTCGAGCTATTAAGCGGTCTAGGTCAATAGCATTAATGCCTTATGTTGAAAACAATTTAGATTAAGAGGAAATGTAAATGAAAATCATATTGATCTCTGATTACAATGGTCTTGGGAAGGCTGGTGATTTAATCGACGTAAAGCCAGGGTTTGCTAGAAATATGCTCCTTCCTAAGGGTCTTGCTTTAAAAGCTTCAAAAAAAAATATTGCTCTCATGGAAGAGAAAAAAAGAGTTATTGAAAATAGTAAAAAAAGAGAAGACGCCTCTCAACAGGATTTATTAAACAAATTATCTAAAGCTGAAGTCACTATTGAAGCCCAAGTTGGTGATGAAGATAAAATGTTTGGTTCTATAACTGCAATTGACATACAAAAATCTTTAAAAGAAAAGGGCCTTATTGTAGATCGAAATACTATAATGCTTGATTCCCCTATAAAATCTTTGGGAATTTTTCATGTAAAAGTGCAACTGTCAACAGACAATGAATGTGATGTTAAAGTATATGTAATTAGGTCCTAATTAATTTTTGACTTTTTACTTAAAGTAGCTAAGTATTTATGTTTGCTGAGGTTGCATTTCCAATTCGCAGTTTCCAAACTTTCACCTATTCCGTTCCTAAAGAGCACGCTTCTAAAATACACGTAGGATCACGTGTTTATGTCCCATTTAGAAACAAAATTATCCAAGGGGTAGTTGTAAATATAAAAAACACCAATTCATTTCAAGGGCCAATTAAAAAGATTACTAGACTAGTAGATAACGTTAATATCATAACTCCATCATTATGGAAGCTGATAAAGTGGGTAAGTAACTATTATATGACACCAATTGGCAAGGTGGCAAATTCTGTGGTCCCAAAATCGCTTTCGACTAACTATAAAACTCAACTTGAAAAATATGTAGAGGCCAGAAAGGGAATCAATCTAAAAAAATTAAATGATTTAAAAAAAATTGCTCCTAAACAATTTTTAGTTTATCAAGCACTAACAAAAAACAACTTACCTTGTAAAGTTTCTTTTTTCAAAGATCTAGTAAAGAATCCGCTCCAAATTTGCAAGGCTTTAAAGAGTAAAGGGTTCGTAAAACTATTTGATAAAGAAAAAAAACTAGATATGAATCAGTCTATCTTCGAACCTGTTTTTAAGAATATTACTTTTAATAATGATCAAAAATCAGTGGCTAATAATATAATTGATGCCCTAAAAACATATGACTTTAGTTCCTTCTTACTTCATGGTGTCACAGGGAGCGGAAAAACAGAAATTTATATTGAAGCTGTCCGATTTTGTTTAAATCAAAATAGGACTTCAATTATTCTACTGCCAGAAATTTCTTTAACTCCTCAAATTGCTGGCCGTTTTCGTGCAGTGTTTGGAGATATAGTAGCTATTTGGCACTCAAAATTAAAGCCTCAACAACGATCTTGGACATGGGGAAAAATATGTACTGAAGATTTTAAAATTATAATTGGTGCTCGCAGTGCAATTTTTTCACCGCTAAAAAATATTGGGTTAATAATTGTTGATGAAGAACAAGAGTCTTCTTTTTATCAAGATGCAAAAGAACCAAGGTACCATGCTAGAGACGTAGCACTGATGAGGGGGTCCTTTGAAAAAGCAACTGTTATTGTTTCGAGTGCAACGCCGAGTTTAGAAAGCTATTATAATTTTCAGCAGAAAAAAATAGCTTATTTAAGTTTACCTAAGCGCTATGGTGATGCAAAATATCCTAAGGTTCATATTGTTGATATGTTAGCTAATCAAGCAGAAACAGGCAAGTTTGATCAGGTAATTTCTGGATTGTTACAAGATAAAATTGAAGAGAAACTTAGCAAAAAAGAGCAAATTATTTTGATTCAAAACCGTAGAGGTTTTTCACCAACTGTCAAATGTAGGGAGTGTGGTTCTCTCATGATGTGTAATCAATGTAAAATAGCACTCACATTTCATAAAACTAAAAATAAACTAATTTGTCATTTCTGTTCTTTTTACTTAAAAAATGATTACTTAACGTGCCAAGAATGTAAAAGTTCTTTATTAAATTTTTCTGGAACAGGAACTCAAAAAGTTGAACAACTTATAAGTCAAACTTTCCCAGAATCAAAAATCTGTAGATTAGATATGGACACTTCTAAATCTAGTCTTAATATTGCTTCTGTTCTAAAATCTTTTAGTAATCAGGAGTTTGACATTTTAATTGGTACCCAAATGGTTGCTAAAGGATTAGATTTTCCAAATGCAACATTAGTGGGCATAGTTAATGCGGATCTAGGACTTTACATTCCTGATTTCCGAGCAACAGAAAAGGTCTTTCAGCTTATCTACCAAGCATCTGGTCGTTCGGGGAGAAGCTCCAAGGAAGGAGAGGTTGTAATCCAGACATATTCTCCAAATAGTACGGTTATTGAAAATGCTAAAAATCTAGATATAAGTAAGTTTTATGAGAAGGAACTTTTCCAGAGAAAAGAATTAAATTATCCTCCCTATAGTTGGCTAGCAAAGGTTGAATTTATAGGCCCTAATAGAAAAAAAATATATTCTATGATAGATGAGGTAAACTACAATTTAAAAGATAAGTATATCGGACTTGACATTCTAGGCCCTGCACCATGTTTTTTAGAAAAATTAAAAAACAACTATAGGTTTCAATTAGTTTTTAAATCTAATAAGAGTTATGATCCTAACGGTAGTCTTCTTCATGCGTTTATTAAAAAAAATTTTAAAGACGATGAAAATAAAAAACCGCTAGGCCAAAATAGAATTAATATTTATTTTGATCCAATAAGTCTCATATAAATATTTATTTTTCCAATGAGGTTATTAAAATATTTTTTTCTTTTATTTTTTGTCCAAACATCTGGATATGCTAATTCAAACTCATTTACATCGCCTTCTTGTTTCAATATGGGTGGTGCTGGATCCTTATCCTTATCAGCAAATACTCAAATGAAAAACCCAGCTGTTTTCAATCATTCAAGGAGTCTAACAACTTCTATTGTAAAATATCCTGCTCTAATAAATAGTCAAAGCGTAAATATTAATTTACCAAATCAAAATACGGCCTTTTCTTATTCATTAAAATATTTATCATACGGAGTGTTCAAAGGTTACAACGAATTAGGAGAAGATATTGGAACTTATAGATCATACGAAACTTGGATCGATGGATATATGTCAAAAAAAATTAATTACCAACCGATTTTTATTGGATCCAGTATCAGTATAAAATCATCAAATTTCTTTACATATAATATCAAATCGCTATCAGCATCTTTCGGATTAATAAGATATTTCAAAAATGAATATAATGCAGTTGGACTTTCAATAAACCAAATTGGGTTAAAAACTTCCAATCGTAATTTTTCTACCTCAGCACCCAGTTTTACCTTAAGCGGTTCTAAAAAACTTAAGTATTTACCAGCTATTAGTTATGTGGACCTTTTATATGAAAAAAATAAAACAGAGGTCTTTATGGGAATTTGTTTCGTTCAAGGAGAAAATATAAAATTTTTAGCGGGATCATCCACCAGAAAATTCACCCAAAATACTTCACAAAGTTTATTTAAAACGATTTTGGGAGCTAGCGGTTTTGGATTTAGTTATAACAAAAACCAAATATTGGTGCAGTATGGATTTTATTATTACGGTGTTGGAATAAGAGTAGACGGTATAAACATTGGAATAAAATTTTGAGATTTTTTAATAACGCCTTGTTTTTATTCATTTCATTTGGAATTGCGGAGAATAACTATCCTATTGTGTTCATTCACGGATTCATGGGCTGGGGGCCAGAAGAAATGGGAGATTATTCCTATTGGGGTGGGAAAGATAATTATATAAAAGAACTACAATCTGATGGAGTTACAATATTTGAAGTTTCGGTTGGGCCAATATCTTCAAATTATGATAGAGCTGTTGAAACATTTTATCAAATAAAAGGAGGCCAAGTTGATTATGGAGTCGCTCATTCTGAAAAAAATAACATGATTCGTAGTCCTATTGGAAAAAAGTATGCTGGTTTATATCCTAAATGGGATGAAAAAAATCCGATTCATATTTTTGGACATAGTATGGGAGGGCAAACTGCGAGAATGCTAAATTATCTATTAAGACAAGAGGTATATCAGAAAAATGGTAAAAAAGAAGATTCTGAACTCCTAGGGAATGCATATTCTGGTTGGATAAAAAGCATTTCAACTATTTCAACACCGCATGATGGAACAACTTTAACACATATAATAACAAGCACAATTCCCTATGTACAATATTTTGCAGGCATAGCAGGGCTTTTTGGGAATAGCTATTTTGACTTTGATCTTGAGCAGTTTGGTATCAAAAAACAAAAAAATGAAACATGGTTAAGTTTTATAACTGGATTAAAAGATAATCCAATCATTAGCACGAAAAATTTTAGCGTTTATGATTTAAGTCTAAGCGGGGCAAAGGATTTCAATAGCTATTCCCAAGCTTCTCCAGACGTCTATTATTTCTCATTTATAACATCTAGCACAGAGCGAGATAAAAAAACTAGCTTTCATGTGCCATTAGAGGATACGCCATTGCTAAACAAAGCTAGGGCAAAATTAATTGGTTCAAGATCCGGATATTGGGATGACGGGAATCAAACAGATTCGTTGTGGTTTGAAAATGATGGAGTAGTCAACTCAATTTCAATGTTTGGGCCTACTACAGGAACAAATGGGCCAGACCCCATTATTGAGTATGACCCGAAAGATTTATTAATCACAGGTCAATGGTATTGGAAAAAGTTAGATCAAATGGATCATTGGAGTGTCATAGGACATTTTGGTTCGGAAGAAAAAAAAATGCGAGGATTTCAAGTAATAAAAAAACATCTTGATTTATTAAAAACTCTCCAATAATAATTTATAAAAAGATTGTATATTACAATTATGAATTACAGTGAATTTCTTTTCCAACTATTTTGCAATCTTAAAGCCTTGTATCAAAGAAACCTTAAGTTGTCCAATATTAGTTTTCAACAGATATTGGCAATAGCAAATATCAATGACGAAGGACTTGAGATGTCGAGCTTATCTAAAACATTAGGAATTGATAATAGTACAGGAACTAGACTTATTGATGGTCTTGAGACAAAAGGTCTAGTGAGACGAGTTCGTGATAAAATTGATAATAGGATTGTTAAAATTTTTCTCACAGATAGTGGGGAAAAAATATACAATACTATTGATTTCGAATTAGAAAAAATTGGAAATGAAATTGAAAGTCAAATTACTTTTAAGACTAAAGGAGAAATTGTTGAATTGGGCACCTCTTTAAATTGGGCCATCATAAAACGTTTGAATAAATAATTGATAAGTGCAAATAAAAATTTTACTCAAAAATTAATTTCTTGGTATATAAAAAATAAGAGACTTTTGCCATTTCGTAAATCAAATGATCCATACAAGATTTGGTTGTCAGAGGTAATGTTGCAACAAACTCAAATTAACACTGTTCTTCCATATTATAATAAATGGATTAAAAAATTCCCAACAATCGAAACTGTTTCGTCATCAAATATAGATTCTTTACTTAAACTTTGGGAAGGGCTTGGGTATTATAAAAGGTGTATAAATTTCCATAAAGCTTCTAAAATTGTTGTTGACAACTATGATGGCAAAATACCTGACAATAAAACTGAATTCATGGCTTTACCTGGTGTTGGGGAGTACACTGCCTCAGCAGTATTGTCAATAGCTTTTAGTAAACCTTTTCCTGTTTTGGATGGTAATGTAAAAAGGGTGATGTCCAGAATAATTGGTATAAAGAAACTATCAAACTTCAATCTTAGAAAAATCAATAAAATTTTAGAGCGATTAATTTGTAAATCGAGACCTGGAGATTTTAATCAAGGGTTGATGGAGCTTGGAGCGTTGATTTGCAGACCAATTAACCCAAAGTGTGATGAGTGCCCTCTAAGTGAAAATTGTTATGCATTTGGGAAGAAGAATCCTGAGAGTTTCCCAGATAAAATCATAAGAAAATCTAGGCCACAATACGATGTGGTAGTTGCGATAATATGGAGGAATAATAAATTTTACATCCAAAAAAGAGAAATAGATAAGATGTTAGGTGGGTTATGGGAATTTCCTGGCGGGATAGTTGAAAAAGGAGAAGACCCCAAAATAATTTTAAGGCATAAAGTTTTTAAAAAATGTGGAACTGATTTAAATATACATAAGAAAGCAGGAATTGTTGATCACGCTTTTTCACATTTCACCATAAGGTTATCTGGTTACTTTTGTTCAGAAAAAAAACTTCCCATTAAAGAAAGCGCAACTAGGAAGTGGATTTATAAAAAAAACATAAAAGATTATACTTTTCCAAAGTCTAACCATAAGCTCTTTAAGCAGCTTGAAATCAAAAATTGGGATGTTTAAAACCCTTTATTCTTTGATAATTTGGCCAATCTGGTATGCATTCTTTATCCCATCTCTTCTTGTGCTCTTTTTGTTAATTTTACTAATTCCAAGAAAATATTTCCATTATTGCATCAGACCAATATGTTGGATGTATTGTCTTCTAGCAGGACAATGGTTGCGAAAAATTAATAATCCCCCTGAAAGTCATGAGGGACCATATTTATACATGTTTAACCACGTATCTATGTTTGATCAGTTTATGATTGGGGCATACTTAGGTCATTACATAACAGCTATAGCTGCAATTGAAACATTTAGATATCCGATTTTTGGCTTAATACTAAAAAAATATGGCATCATTCCAATTGTGCGTCAAAAAATCAAAAAGGCAATAGTAAGTTTAAAAGTTGCTGAAGAAGCGATTAAACAGGGAACCTCCTTTTTAATCTCACCTGAAGGTACAAGAACATTAACGGGAGAAATTGGACCTTTTAAAAAAGGACCTTTTCATTTAGCCAAGAATACTAATGCGACTATTGTTCCAATAGCTCTTAGGGGAGGTTTTAGAGCGAAGAGGAAAAACGACTGGCGATTACAGCCAGGTGTTTTGACGGTTGTTTTTGGAGAACCAATAAGTAGTACAAACTATAAAGAATTAGATATAAAAGAGTTAAAAGATTTGATTTCAAAGAAAATAATTGAATTAAAAAAAAGGGGTTAATACTAATGAGGCAATGGGTTTTATATATTTTAATATATCCTTCGCTCTGTATATGTCAAACTGTTGAACAAAAATATGGAGATCGGATAGAACTCCTTGGAGTAGCTTTTAAGGATCCACTAGTATTATGTCAAATATTCATTGCTGTATTTTTAATTGTCGTTTTTCTCCAGTCTAGCGTAGATAAAATTTTTGAAAGAAATAGTAATCTTGCCTTTTTTCAATCACATTTCTCAGAAACTATCCTAAGACACTACACTTCTTATCTATTAACTATCGTTACGATTTTTGAATTAATTGGCGCCCTTACACTTATTTATGGGGTTTATTATGCTTTTGCAGCCAAAACAACCTTATGGATCTTTTATGGTTTTGTAATTTTGGCAATAACTATCATATTTCTATTATTTGGTCAAAGAATTGCAAAAGATTATGCAGCTGCTGCCCAGCTTGTTCCTTATTTTATATTAATTATGCTTGGCATTATGAGTATGTACTGATTATCTTTTTAATGACTTTTTTGACTTAAATCAATTTTAATCTCTTAACTAAGCAGATATTTATAAATGAAAAAAGAAAATTCCTCTACTACTGTCTTATTGACAATTAATATAATTCTAGTGATCATAGGATTGCTAATGATAAACAAACGCATTTTAAATACGGATGAAAAGTCAGATACACTTAAGCAAAAAATCAATCAAATCGAATCCCAGCTTGACGTTTTGATTGATGACACAAAAACTGCAAAACAGCAGGTTATCGTTGCAAATAAAGACTTCATTCAGTTAAGTAACTCAATGGCAGTAAATGATAAAATACTAAAGAAACTGAATACTGAAATAAAAGGTGCGGTAAAGGAAATAAAAGAAGTAAAAGATCTTACAAAATTGCAAAACCGAAAGCT
>CEPA01011876.1_pt1 | contig 12197 bp, 11 predicted proteins | sample 356241 | NCBI WGS metagenome assembly CEPA01 (sample SAMEA2620542, study PRJEB7988) | marine metagenome | biome: marine biome (ENVO:00000447); feature: surface water layer (ENVO:00002042); material: "saline water (ENVO:00002010), including plankton (ENVO:xxxxxxxx)" | depth 5 m
ACTGAAAAAATGTCCTTTGCAGCAACTGCAAGTGTTTTGGCATTATGCGTTGATTTAACTCGAATTCCAATTTACATCTATTACAGGCCTGAAGAGATCATGGAACACTTACAACTGACTGGATTGTTGGTTATTTCAGCATTATTCGGAGTGCGTGTGGGTAAAAAGTGGTTAGTTAAGTGGAAAACTACGACCATAAAAAATGGGATAATGGTAGGAATCATCTCTAGCGGTATATTCTACCTTTTCGAAGCACTTGGCTAATCACAAGAATCCGAAAGCATCGTACTTCTGTGCGAATGTGTAAATCATAATTGGTACAATGATAATTCCCATAGCGTGAGAACGTCTAATTCCTATTCTCGGTGGCATCAAACCTAGGATTGTTCCTATTATTAGAACTCCAATTCCAATCCAGCCACAAGACAGCCATACCAAGGCTGTAATGAATATGATTACACCCATAACCATCGATTGCAAAGGTACAGCTTCGTGAAGTTGCAAAATTCCTTTTCCAACATGGCGCATCAAAGGTACAGCGATTAGACCTGCAGCAATAGTTAGGGCTAGCAAGCGAATGAAGTCTGTAGTCGGGTGCAGTCCACTCCAAGTGTCAACAGGGTACATTTGCTTCAGAGCAAGCGTTGCACCTGAACGAGATCTTCCAATAATGTAAAGGAAACCAAGAACCATTACAGTAACTGCTGTATTTGTAGCAGATAGCAATGCAATAACTTCCAAGTCTTGTTTCTGGTGAGGGCTTTCTCCTTCACCAGCAGCCTCTGCACGAGCCAATGCCAACAATTCCTCATCACTCAATTGAGTTAATTGACGGGTCTCCCAATCTAATCCGATTCCTTCTTTGCCCTGTATTTTTGCGGCTACATTTCTTCCGCCCATGACCAGAACAGTAGCCTGTGCTGCAGTCATTCCGGGGAGTACCCCCATTGCGGCACCTGCGCATGAGGATAGGAAACACGGGACCATCAAAGGTCCTGTAGGTGGCAACTCCCAGTCTTCCTTTTGAGGTGGTAGTTCAGATGTAGTTGCGTAAATGTCCAGTAGGTTTGCTATTCCGAACAAACCCCCTAGTGCGGGTAACAATAATCCTGCACCTGGCATCCCAACTGGAGAAGTTACTGGTAGATTGAATACACCCCAGCCGTACAATCCGGTCAGAAGGAAGAAACTTGTCGCAGCTATGTATCCCGCAAAGCGCGAATCATTTCCGAGTTTTTTACCAGTTAATTTTTGCACCCACTGTGGGAAATCCAGTCTTGTGGTTTCGGTTGCAATAAGGAGTATCGATATTGTCAGAAGTACCCAAGGAAGAGCACCTCTCAATGCATCATACCAGCCCAGTTCTGGACCGAACGCAATCCTTGCAGCAACAATTAGTGGTAGTGACAAAAACAGACCTAACTGGCTACCTCTTGCAGAGTATGCTACACCTTTGGGAGCGTTACCAGAAAGTAACATTCGATGTCCGGGCAATAACGCAAGGGCGGTATCTGCTCCGGGTGCTCCAATAAGGGCAGACGGGATATAGCCTAGGAAGGTATGCACAACTCCTGTGGCAACAATGATTCCCGCAGCCGCTGACAAAGGGATACCAATCGCTAGCAATGCAGGGGATACGCCGAGTAATATCAATGCCACATTGTTGACGTGGAAACCTGGAATCAGGCCCGTCAAAGAGCCAATACAGACTCCAATAAAGAGTGCTGCAAGCATCCAACCCATTTCAACAAAGAAAGCTTCCATGAGATCACCTAAGCGTCTTCAGCATCATCTGCAATACCGTTGCCATCGTTGTCTGTAACATCCGCATCGTCCAAAACGTAGTAGTGTGCTAGGTTGACATTGTCTGCCTTCTCTATCAATCGTCCAGTCCACTTTAGGGTCTTGCCTTCATTTTGAGAATTGCTAGCATAAATTGAGTTAGAAACAACATTGATTCTGATTTTCTGCTCTCCGCCTTCTTTCTGTAAGTAAGTTTCATTTTCGATTGTAATCAAGTTACCAGTGATACTGGTTATTTTGTTGAGGTCATAAAATGCAGGAGGACCATCTGTAAGATCGTACGTATTGGGCCCGGGTGGGTCTCCGACGAAATTGAGATTCACAACATTCAATTGCAGTTCAGGAGGGTTGGAACTCCATAGTAGTGTGACAGTTGCGGAAACCTGTTGACCGTCTTCTAACCATCCAGAGTACATTCCCAATGGGATGTAGGCATCGAACTTTGTGAGCGTGTTTGGGTAGGGAGCATTTGCGATTATTACCTTTGTATCGCCATCATTTTTCATTAAAGTAGAGCCCGATATAACGCCAGTAATGTTGAATTCAGTTCCATTTTCTATGTCTGTAAGTGATTGGCTAGGATCGCTTGCGAGTTGGTTTAGCAAGTCCTCAGCTCCCAAGACGTCGCTGAGACCGGTCTGGGTGTTACCACCGACATCAATACACCATATGCCCTTTGAACTGGACCAAGATAATCTACCTGTGATTGATTTTGTTTGACCCTCTATTCCCGAAATATCTCCCGCATTTAGCAAGCAAACAGTCAATGTCCCATCATCTGATATCACATTGCCATCACTGATTTCACCAACCAACTTAACCATGTTATCTGATGAGAAAGACCAGGATTGATAATTTGACCATCCGATTTCAGTAGGAATAGGTTCGTATCCAGGAACGATTCGCACCTCTGGTCCTTGTGCATGAATAGACCATCGTAGTTCTCTTTGTTCGTATTGAACAACTGCAGTAACCTCCACTTTTTGTCCTGATTCTAGCCATCGTTCAGGTGCTGAATGAATTACCATCCTCATTTGATGTTCGCTATTGCCATACTCAGGATGATCGCCTAGGTATAGTGCAGTAAATGTTGAATCAGGATTAACAGACTTTGATAGGTAGCCAGTCAGAGTGAATGTTTGTCCCAAGAAAGCCTCTGGGTTTGATGCGATTGTTGAAATTCCAATTTCCTTCGCCTCAGGAATATCGTCACTATCCCAAGATAGTGCTCCTCCACCAAGTGCTTGTAGCCATAATCTTCCTTCATATTCAATTACATCACCAGTTGCAGTAACCTTTGTTCCTAACATTGGAATATCTCCGTAACGATACCATCTCAATTCTGCAACACCGGTTTCATCTTCTATGATAATATCAACACGATTATCACCAGAGGAATAGGGATCTTCTACCCATGAAATTACAATGCCTTCAACAGATACAACCTCATTGTGATGCTCAACTAAATCTTCTATCAAGACGAGTTCAGGTTCGCGAACCATTGCATAAGCATTCATGGCAGCAACCATTAGGACGGATAGTGCAAACATCACCCACAATCTCTGGCCCCGAAGTTCAGGACTATCATCGAGAAGTCGGTCTATTACTGCAGACACACCGCCTTTTTCTACCTCGGTTTTGTGTTTCTCAACATACTCACTGTGCTCAATTTTCCCGTCTAGATTAGCGTCATATGTTTCGAATACAGCATCAACATCCATTTCCATAGTTGCTTCGTCAACCAGTGCTTCTGTACTGTCCGGTTTTGAATCAACTTCGAGAGGGTCTGAACCTTCGCTCATGACACCTCCAACCAATCTAATGTCATATCCCTTGCGCAGGGAAAGGACTTGATATTAGATGTGAGAGCCAGTACCATGAGGGACCGGGTAATACGTGATGAGATTCATCGCGACATATTCGTTCCAGCTCATATTGCGAAGCTCATCGATACAAGAGAATTCCAGCGACTGAGAAACATTCAGCAATTAGCGACTTGTCACTACGTTTTCCCTGCGGCTACTCACAACAGATTTTCACATAGTTTGGGAGCATACCACTTAGCCAGAGTTCTCTGTGAGCACCTAAGTGAGGTTCAACCAGGCATCATTTCTGATGATGATGCGGAACTCGTTTCAATAGCGGCAATGCTGCATGACATCGGTCATCCACCATTTTCACACCTTCTTGAAACAGACAAGGTCTTCGCGAATTTCCACGGACATGAGGATTGGGGCAAGATGGTACTAGAATCAAAAGAGACCGAAATTGGTCATGCCATTAGAGAAGTACTTGGTGAGAAAAGGACTGGGAGATTATTCGCACTATACTCTGGAAAGTCAGAACATGAGGGTATCGAAATAGCCCCGTTTTTGAAAGAAATTGTTAGCAGCCAGCTAGACGTTGATAGAATGGATTACATGATAAGAGATCAAGCAAACTCAGGCGCACAGATTGGAGGTTTTGACTCGGCTAGAGTTATACGAGCACTACGAGTTGGAGAAGATGGACACTTGTACGCTAAACAATGGGGTCTCCCTGCTATTGAGGCATACCTTGTCACAAGGTATCATCTGTACAATCAAGTCTACTTCCATAAGGTAAATCAGTTAACACAGGAATATCTGGTCAGAGTCCTAAGTCGAGCAAGAGAACTTGCAAATAAAGGGACGTTGACATTGAGTGAGCCACTCCATAACATGTTGTGCAATGACAAGCTTACAGTCAGGCAATACGTCAGGATTACTGATGCAGACATTAACGGAGTTATGATGGATTGGGCTGATAACGAAGATCCAGTATTATCGGGTTATGCTCGCAGATTAGTATCCAGAAGAGATTATCACAAGTCAATTAGGATAGGGGAATTAACCGCAGAAATGAGTTCTGTTGTAATTCCAAAAATACTGCCAATTGTTAGGCAGGCAGGTTACACTGATGCTGATATTATCACAGCGTCAATTCGCAAAAAAGGATACATGCCATACAGCCAAGGCATAGTGCTCGAAGACGGAAGAGATGTTGTTGAGCACTCCCCTCTTATTCGAAGCCTTACTCTATCTTCTGAACAGGCTTTGATATTCATTCCCGAGGAAGTTAGAGATGAATGTGAACGTGTCGCACGCGAAGTGATTAAACCATCACAATCAAGACTACCTACCTTGTGAGAGTGTTTGCTCCGGACCTGTAGCTTAGTTGGTGGAGCACCCGGCTCATAACCGGGCGGTCGTGGGTTCAAGTCCCTCCGGGTCCACTAAACATCCTCGCTGTGCCTCGATGGTTTGAAGTGTCAAACAGTTTGGGACAACCATGAACCAACTCTTGAAGGATATGTTGAAACAGAAAGCAATCATTGTGAAGCAAGAAGTTGAACTTAGCAATGTTATGGTTGGCATCGACGCGGGAAACAAGTACTGTCTCTACGCTCCTGGCGGCGTCAAACTAGGTCAATCCGCAGAGGTTTCAGGAGGAGTAGGGGGCTTCCTGATGCGCAACATACTCAACAATGCTAGGTCGGCGACAGTGAAACTTTTTGGCAACAATGGAACAGAACTTGGCGAATTCAAGAAGCCATTGAGATGGATTTATGCTGAAATGGCTGCAACAATTTCTGGGGATGAGATTGGTAGAGCCAAAAGAACAACGATGATTGGAAGAAATTACTCAATTAGTGTCATGGGAGCACCCAAATTTACCATTTCAAGTAGTCTATTCCAGTGGAGAGATTTCAAGTTTGATGTAATGAAACAAGGAGTGCTAGTTGCAAGAATAATGAAGCGTTACGAAGGTGCGATGAAAATGATGTTCACTCAGGCAGACACCTTCACGATTGAATTTGTGGATGATAGTTTGACTCTTGAGGAGAGATATACTCTACTTGCAACTACTTTTTTGATTGATTATGATTGTTTTGAACAACGTTGATTCAAGCGACTTTTATGGCGATAATCGAACTAATCTTTACGAGTCCGAAATTGTGAGAATCTTCGCTTGAGAGCGGGTCGGGATTATCTCCTTCGACAAATATTCCGTCGTCTGTGACTCGCTTTACCCGCTTTACACAAATGGTATCTGATTTGAATGGATGTGTAAATACGATAATATCGTTCCTTAACACATCTTCGCCTTTATACTCGTGACATTCAATTGTGTCACCGTCTTTGTAAGACGGCCACATCGAATCACCTCTTATTTTTACATTCAAGAAGCTCTGATCCATGGGACTTCACGGCCTTTAACTGACCAGAACATGTAGTGTATGGCTTCGATAGCGTCCATTAGTTCCTGAGCGTGATCTGCAGAAACTTCAACCTTGCATGCAGAGCAAAGTTTTGCTGCATTCCAAAAAGTATCATGCAAATCAGGGTTTGCTTCTAGGTGCTGAGGTTTGAAGAAATCAGTCCAGAGGACTAAAAGTTCGTCTTTGCACTTCTGTGCTTCTTCTTCTTTGATGGCTGCATATCGGCTCATGGTGTTGAGGTAGGTTGGTGTGCTACATTCATTGCCATGATTTTCGGCTAGTGCAATCATTTTCTTTGTCATTGACTGTACTGCTTCACCGGCAATTCGGGCGCTTGCTGGGTCGTAAACACCACATGGTCCGTCACAATGAGCCTCTGCTTCAATAGTAAATTCGTCGTTCATAGAATCCCTCTTGTGGTCACACCACATGGCTGCCACATATCAAGATGTGCCCAGTATCAGAACTTGGCGACTTATACCATCATAATAGGGCAAGTTCCCAAAATGGTTATGAGGGTCTAGAAACTGGCGTGGGGTACAGGTGATACCATGAAGGCTCTAAGACGCTGCTTAGTCATACTCGCAGTATATTTCGCTAGCACCCTTGTAGTTGCAACACCAGCATCAGCACAACTCTCTGTACCAGCAGTAGATTTGCAATGCTTATCGCCAAATCCAAGTGGTGCTGTTGACGTACCTGTTTACCCAGGTGCTACTCTAACCGGATTTGCAAACTGTAAAGTTACAAACCCCAACTCCTACGTTGAGAGAATTCAAATCCAAGTAAACGCTGATGGATTAGTAGTAGCTGCTCCGGGTACAATTACACTGGCACCAAACGGTGAATCAGAATTCCAAACAACCGTCCGTGCTGATCAGAGGATGACAATGTCAGGACGCAACCTAGAAGTTACAGCAACTGTGGTAGAAGCAAATGGTGCTCCTCCACCCAATATTGCTGAATCAAAGGTTCAAATGATTATCAACATTCTACAATTTAGCCGACTACAGGTTGAAGCTACAGAACCGTTCTTGCAGTTGTCTCCTAAGACAGACCACAATTTCGAATTCAAAGTTTACAACCAAGGCAATTGGGCTGACAAGTTCGTTGTTGGTGTTACTGAAGAGTCTAGAGACAAACTAGAAGAAAAAGGATTCCAGATATCCATTCCTCTAGTGTCTGTTGAAATTGAAGGAATGGCTGCGCCGCAAAAAGTGCGTGTCATGGTCAGAACTCCGAAGAATCAAGGATGGACAGACGAGTATCACACCCTTGAATTCCAAGCAGTATCTGAATTCTCATGCAGATATGAAATAAGCGGATGTAACTCGATGGCTCAGATGATTACTATCTACGTCCGTGGAGTCTACCTACCAGGCTTTGAACTGATTCCTTCGCTAGCAATGCTAGGTATGGCTGCAGCAGTCATTGCCCGTCGCGGCATGGATGATGACGATGATGATGAAGAGGCAGATTGGCGAGAGTCTGCTCCCGGTCTGTGACATAACAATCAGAACCAACACATTTTGATGCCCAAGAAGGGGTTGACTTCATAACGTAGCACTGAGCGTGGTTTATACGTACCAACATATCGGGTGATTGTGATGAGTGGTCTTTTAGATAAAGCAAACAAAGCTGCAGAAGAGAAAGAAGAAACTACCACAGTAGACGCAGTAATCGAAACTGTAGTCGAAGATAAGGTGCCTTCTGGATTTGCGGCAGAAGGACATCAGACAGGCAACGGTCTAGATATTGATGCTCTTAAGTTCCAAATCGCAGCCGCCATTGGTTTCATTATCTCTATGGTTATTATTTTCTTTACAGACACAATTGTATTATTCGGTGATTTCACTGTTGATGATCTGTTTGTACCGAGTGTAATCTTGTGGTGGCTTGTATTCAATGGCGATGACCTCAAAAAGCAAGAATTCGACACGAAGAAATTAGGAATAAGCGCTGGTGCTTTCTTGATTCTTACTGGTATGATTGCTGTTGTATCAATATTCAGTGGTTCCAGTACCGGAGTGACGATTGCTAACGTCGAATACGATGGAGATAACGACGAGGTTGACTTATCGTTTTACGGCCCTGAAGGAGCAGAATACACCATTGAAATACTGGTTGATGGAAATGTCGAGTATACTCACGATGCGAAAATAGCGATAGACAAGGGCAGCCATTCTGTGGATTTAGATGAATTTTGGAAAGGGAACTCAGAAGATATGAATGGAAAGGAGCTAATCGAGTATGAGATAAAGGTGACCTCCGGTGATAATGAGGATTCAATGACCTTCAACGATATCATGAACAGAGAAGTCGATACTGCTTTCATAAAGGTAGCCGAAGAATACGACATAGTGAACAGTCCCAATGATGAGGGCAACAAAAAAGAATACAAAGGAATCTACGTAGAGATGATTGTAGGGCTTGGAAATCCAAGTGCTGAATTTGACTTCGACGATGGTATATTCACTGGCAAGACTCCTCAACCGATTGAGTCTGATTGGGACGCAACAATCAGAGTGTTAGGCGGCCAGACCCATACTTACGAAATTTCGGCTGATGAGGGTATTGCAAACGGTTACGGGGATTTCAATTTTAACTGGGTATCTCTGCATACTGGTGGTGGATATCTTGACAAGGATGACTTCTATGTGGATGATGGTTGTTACACTTTTGAGATAACAATTGAGAATGAGCATGGTGGGACTTTGGTTTCTACAGATTCTCAGATACGTTTCTACTGGGATTCAAACAGTGATGACTGGGATACAAGCAACGACAAAGCTGCTGAAGCGTGCTGAAGTCTGTAGTTTTGCATCACTTAACACAAAACAATCGTTTAAACCATGATTGTAGAAACTATTACTCATGGTAGAATGGTCAATTGGTGCGTTAAACACAGGGTATGCGCCACCCCCACCGAAAAGCAAGCGTCAGAAAATCTCCACTAGCACCTCAGTAATTTCAGAAAATGCTGGAGGTCAAACGAGCGCAAGAAACGATGGTAAAGTCCGCAAGATTGTAGATGGAAAAGTAGTCTACTTGCGTGTCAGAAAAGTAGTTCGCACTTGATGCTCTTACTCGATTTTACCAGTTTCTTCGTCATCAAGATCAATCGTGTATTTACTAGATACTTCTTTTTCCGCTTCTCTTGCCTTGGCCCCTCTAAGAACAAGAGCGCCAATCGCCAATGCGGCCAGAATACCGAAGATTATCGGTAAAACCAAACTTGCCGCAGCCTCATCTTCCTCACTCCATGTAACTGAGTTTGTTTCTGCACTTTCATTACCCACGACATCAAATCCTTCAAATTGATATGGAACGAATATTGAGCATTCCAATACTAAATCCCCTTCACTAGCCGAATCCCAGTTCATTGGGATTTCGGCTGTTTCTCCTGCCTCTATGGTGTGCTTGAAGTTTGACAGACCGACGTTAGCAGCCTCTCCTTCAGTTGTGCAGTCGAAAAAGATAGATGCGTCTACACTACCGCTGTTGGTAACAGTTGCCATAACGCCTAACCTATTGTTTATGTAATTCTCATCTGAACTTTCCTCCAATGAATCAAAATTTAGTTTGGGTAGAGGTAGTTCAACATCGAAGTGATTGACCTTTGGTAAATCGCTTATTGTTTGTTCGTATTCACCCCATTGAGTTACTAATACAACCATACCACTAGCACTCTCTTCATGAATAACACCGTTTCCGTCTTGCCACCTAACCATTCGATCTCTCTCATCTGCTGCAATTTCAATCGTATTATCCCCTTGTTTTGTGGGGTCGAATGTGCTGTTGTCACTCAAAGGAGAAGTACTTATTGAATCATACCCGAGGTCATATCCATAAAATACGACATATCCGTTTTGGACACCGATTGTTCTTGTTGTGAGAATATTAACCCAGTTATCGGTTAAATCTCCTGTTCCTGTACTATTAGTCCAGGTTATACTAGCATCATCCCACAAGATGATGTCCTCATCGCTTATACCGCCATTTAGGACAGAGTCTTTCACGGTAATAGATGAATATACTTCGATAGGCCCAGTACTAGCCATATTTGCACCATCTAATGTGCATGTACCATGGCAGGTTATACCAGCGCCAAATATTGAACCAGTTACGATTAGGGTACCATGAATTTCTAGACTCCAGGCATTATTTCTGTCAGGTATAACAAGTGACGTGCCATTCCCAGATAGTTGGTCTGCACTAAGCATTACAGGAGAATTCATTTGGGGTGACAAAGTAATAGATTTAATCGATGAAATTTGGAATGGATTTGTAGTAATATTAACCGAAATGTTAGCCACATCTAAGCTACCATTCCAATCAAACTGAGAGCCGACAAAATCTTCTGTTGTTTGATTGTTGATTTCTATGTCGATTCCGTACAAAATTTCCTCGGCAAAGTTAATCCTCAACACACCAGATTCACCAATATAATCGACTGGAGTGATAACTGATGCAGTGCCTGCTAAATTTAGCACAGGGTCTGCTACTGCGTTCATCTGACCAGACACTAACATTGTACCCCCTTCTTCAACAACTATTGCTGTGTTTTCTTCAATTTCGTATGAACCAGACACTGTCCAAGTTGCTCCGCTCTTAACAGTGTAATCTCCAGAAAAGGTACCTGATGTATCATCATCAGTCTCCGTCGTTATTTCAGTTGCATAGGCAGATGGCAGGCTAGCAATGATGACTACAAACATCAATAATGCTTTTCGCATGTAATGCCCACATCCGAACTGGCAAATGAAACATACGCCACTTCACTTCATCAATATGGCACATCTTTCCAACCTATTTTGTACCCGATTAGGTTGAAAGACCGGTGTAGGATAGGAGTTATGACAATTAGCAAAATCATTGGAATCAGTAAATCTCTCGACCCGTGAGCAGAATTGGTCAGGAATATTTGTCCGAAAACAAATACAGAAATCGCAAATGGCAATGTGTCTAAGAGCGGAGCCTTGCTTGATACATCACCTTCTCTCTTCATACCCTTTCTTCTCTTGAAGTACGACCCAGTCGAGTCACCAATTAGGCTTGTAAATCCAAGAAAACAGCCTACTAAAAATGCGCTGGTAGCCCAGCCACTAGCTGCTTCTGTTGGTGATATGAATACCCAATTCTCTGGAACCATTGTCATTAGGTAGCAAAGCAGTCCGCTGGTAACTGAGCCCCCAATCAAACCATTCCAAGTTTTCCCATCTCCAAGCAATCTGTTGCCATCTTTGTGAATTCTTCCTCCGTCTATCGGCCAAGGTCCGTATCCTGTTTTAGGTAACCATTTACCCCACATCATTGCAAACGTGTTTACCAAGAAACCCGGTAAGTAAATCCACAACGTGAACAACATCATCTCAAAGAGATTGAATTCTTCCATAATATCACGGTGTACTACTAGGCCTTTGAACTCAGTGGCTAGTATTCTCTCGCGATGGGCTTATGAGCCTCTCAACAATGGAGGCGTCATGGCAGGAATGTCTGTATTGGTTGTCGGAGGCGGTGGTAGAGAACATGCCTTATGCATTGGATTAGCAAAAAGCGAATCCGTAACAGAAATACACTGCGCTCCCGGCAATGCTGGTACAGTTGAAATTGCAACCAACCACTCTTTTAGCGAAGTGTCTGATCTTGTTAATCTTGCATTTCAGTTACAGGTAGACTTTGTTGTTGTAGGTCCTGAAGCACCCCTCTGCGAGGGTTTAGCCGATAGGCTATCAAAGATGGATATTCCTTGCTTCGGACCTGTTGCTGCTTTGGCCAAGTTAGAGGGTAGCAAATTGCACGCTAAAACAATCATGAAAGAGAATGATGTTCCGACTGCAGATTATCACGTTCTTGACAAAAATAGCGACATTGATGCGGCTTTAGATGACTTTTCCTCCAACCCATGGGTCATTAAAAGAGACGTGCTTGCTGGAGGTAAAGGAGTGGTTGTAACCTCTGATAGAAATGAAGCCGTGGAGTTTATTCAAGAATCGATAAAATCGGATGACAAAGTCTTGCTGGAGGGGTTTTTACCGGGTGAGGAAGCGAGTGTTTTGGTTATAATGGACAAGAGCGGTTATGTTTGTTTGCCTGCGAGTCAAGACCACAAAAGAGAATTTGAAGGTGATAAAGGTAGAAACACCGGTGGAAT
>CEPA01023961.1_pt1 | contig 12180 bp, 10 predicted proteins | sample 356241 | NCBI WGS metagenome assembly CEPA01 (sample SAMEA2620542, study PRJEB7988) | marine metagenome | biome: marine biome (ENVO:00000447); feature: surface water layer (ENVO:00002042); material: "saline water (ENVO:00002010), including plankton (ENVO:xxxxxxxx)" | depth 5 m
AAAAATGGCATTAAAACATCATATAAAAATAAAAAAAGCTTCTTTCCTACATATTTTTAAGATTTGGGTTTGGCGCAATGATAAGTTATCTAGAAAAATGTCTATTAATACAAATAAAATAAGATTAATTGATCATTTTAAATGGTATTTGAAAAACCTTCAAGAAAAATCAAATACCTTTTATATTGGTTCTTACAATAATACAGATATAGGAATAGTGAGGCTTAATAAAAGAAGCAACTTTAAAAATATATTTGAAATTAGTATTAATTTATCTCCATTATTTAGGGGAAAAGGCTTTGGAAAAGACTTTTTAAATGCTGCTTTATTAGAGTTTAATAATAAAATACATGGTAAAAAAAAAATAGAAGCACAGATTAAAAGGGGAAATATCAGCAGTATAAAGTTGTTTGAATCTTGTGGATTCTATAAATATAAGGAAAAGATAGATATAAAGCTTTTTAGAAAAGAATTATTTTAAAATTTTTTGATGACTTAAATAAATCTAATTAGATGTCTTATAATAATTGAAAAATTTGAATGATGATAAGAATTAAAAATAGGGAAATTTCAATTCATAAACCTCCTTATATAATTGCTGAGTTATCTGCAAATCATGGAGGTTCCATATCAAAAGCTTTAAGTGCTATTAAGTCTGCAAAGTCGGCTGGAGCTGATGCCATAAAAATACAAACTTATAATGCAGATACAATGACTATTAAATCTAACAAAGATGATTTTAAGATCAAGGGAGGTTTATGGAATGGTTATACGTTATATGATTTATATGATGAAGCTCATACTCCATTTGAATGGCATCCTGAGTTATTTGAATATGCAAAAAAAATTGGAATTACTATATTCTCATCACCTTTTGATGAAACAGCTGTAGATCTTTTAGAGAAATTAGATGCACCAGCCTACAAAATCGCTTCTTTTGAACTTTGTGATATTCCTTTAATAAAATACATCGCAAAAAAAAGAAAACCCATCCTAATGTCTACTGGAATGTCAAATATATCGGAGATTTGTGAAGCATTAGAAGCAGCAAAATCTAATGGCTGTGATGAAATATTATTATTTCATTGTATTAGCTCATATCCAGCACCAACTGAAGATTATAATTTAAATAATTTAGTTTACCTAAAGAAAAAATTTAACGTAGAAATCGGTCTATCTGATCATACAGTCAGTAACACAGCAGCAATCGCAGCGATTGCCCTTGGAGCAACAGCTATTGAAAAACATTTTACTCTTGATAGAAATGATAAAGGTCCTGATAGTTCTTTCTCTATTGAACCAAAAGAACTAGTTGAACTAAAGAAATCTACTACTGCAACTTGGAAGGCCTTAGGATCTAATGGATTTAACCGCTCATCTAAAGAAATCAAAAATAAAATATTCCGACGTTCTTTATATTTCGTTAATTCTCTTAAAAAAGGTAATGTTGTGGAAAGAAATGATATAAGACGGATAAGGCCTGGTTATGGACTACCGCCTAAATATGAAGATAATATAATAGGGATGGAACTTAAAAAAAATGTTGAGAGAGGTACAGCAGTGAGTTGGGACGTTTTAAAAAATCGTTGAAATTATTTTAAATTGATAAATTTTTATAATGAGTAAAAAAACAAAAGTTTTAATCACTTACCAATTAAATACAAGCTTAGAAAAAAATAATAGTGGTGGAATTTCAAAATGTTTAAATAACTGCATCAATGCTCTAAAAAAAAGAAACTTGGAAACTTTTTTAATTTCAAATAACATCAAAAAAAATATATATGAGCCAATTCCAAAATTAAGCCTTTACAGATTTATTTTCCTTGTTTTTTCAAATTTTATAAAATCCAAAAAAAACGAAAGTCATACTCTTCTTGTATATGGATGTGCAAGTATATGGCCATTCATTGCAATTTTAATGGGACTGATTGCAGGAATGAAAGTTTTTTTTCATCCAAGTTTTCATGATCCAAATTATGTGGTTCATAAAAATAAAGCATTATTAGCTAAAATAATCATCTCTTTATTAAGTAAATTACCATTTAAAAAATTAAAAATAATTTGTCAAACAAATCATGAATATAAATTACTGAGAATTTCTGAGAAAAGAAGATTAAAGGCAATCTCTGTAGATTTTCAAGACACATTAATTGAAGGTGAAAAAACCTATAAAGATTTTGATTCTTTCAAACAAAGAAAAAATTTAATCTGTTATGTAGGAAGAGCTACAAAGCAAAAAGGTTGGCACGAATTTACTAATATAATTAATAAAATACCTCCTTCTAAAAATATAGTAATTATTACAGGTAAAAAATATTCAGATAAGCTTTTAAGTTTAAAAAACAAATATAAGAACTTAGATATCAGACATGAAATTAGTGATAATGAACTTTATCGAATAATGAAAAATACTAAAATTATGTTTTTAGCATCAGATTATGAATCATTAGGAATAGCTCATATTGAGGCGACTTTGCTAGGTTGTTATGTGCCTTTAATTGGGAGATATCCTTTTTGGGACGAAATTAAAATAGATGCAAATAATGAATTAAAACTATTAAATAATTTTATAAATGATGATGGTAATTACGATGAAATTATAAAAAATAAAACTATTAAATTTGAATATATTTTAAATAAAAACTTGCCATTTTTATTTGAAAATTTTATTAATAAATTTATTTAAAAAATTCTTTATTACCTAATTTTAAAAGATAGTTAATTTTAGATTGGATTAATATATTATTATTAAAATATGATAAAACATAATGTTCTCAGGAAAAATAAATAAAACTATTAAAGTAAGATCAAGAGCACCTCTTAGAATTGGACTTGCTGGTGGTGGGACAGACTTAAGTAATTATTATAAAAAATATGGCGGTTTAATACTTAATGCGACAATTAATAAATATGCATATTGTGAATTAATATTAATTGATAAAGGTTTCCTGGCAGAGTCTTTAGATTATTCTGTAAATTTTCAAGTTGAAGAATTTAATCTTGAAAATGAATATAATATACCAAAGGAATTAATTTTGCATGCCGCAGTATATCGAAAAATAATAAAATTATTTAATAAAGGGGAAAATATCAATATAAAAATAATAACTGCCTGCGATTCTCCAATAGGTTCAGGCTTGGGAAGCTCATCAACTTTAGTTGTAGCGATAATTAAAGCATTTGATGAATTATTAAATTTAGGTCTGGACGATTATGAGATCTCTGAACTTGCGTATGAAATCGAAAGAATTGATTGTAATCTTGAAGGTGGCAAACAAGATCAATATGCTGCCTCTTTTGGCGGACTAAACTTTATAGAATTCGAGAAAGACAGGACAATCGTTAACTCACTAAAAATAAAAAATTGGTTTAAATGTGAATTAGAAAGTTCTTTAATACTTCATTTTACTGGAATATCGAGGCTATCTGGAGATGTAATAAAAGAGCAATCCAAAAATACAACTTTAAAAGGAAATGAAACTCTAAGTTATTTTCATCAGATTAAGAAAGAGGCCTATTTTATGAAGGAAGCATTTTTAAAATGTGATAAAAATAAAATTAAAGAGTCATTGCAACGAAGTTGGAAATTAAAATCTATGACCTCAAAAAAGGTAAGCAATAAAAAAATTGAAGAGACTATTAAACTAGGTTTAAAATACGGAGCGCAAGCCGCTAAAATATCTGGAGCAGGAGGTGGAGGATTTGTTTTATTCTTATCTCAACCTTGTCATAGTATTAAATTACTTAACAAGTTAAGAGAAAGATCAAGTGAGACTTTTTTCTGTAGTTTTACTGAGCAGGGGGCCCAATCTTGGTGTATCAACAATTAAAAAAATGAATCATCTATTAAAAACATCTATTAAGGATTCATTAGAAGTTACAAAATTAATTCTTGAAAGCCCAGATATCTTAAAAGAGATTGAAAGTATAATTCAAAAAATTATATTGACCTTAAAAAATAAAAAAAAGATTTTATTTTTTGGAAATGGAGGAAGTGCTGCTGATAGTCAACATATGTCAGGTGAATTTATTAGTAGATTTATGAAAGATAGAAGATCATTAGCCGCTATAGCATTAACTACTGATACTTCTATAATTACTTCAATATCCAATGATCATGGATATCAATTTATATTTAGCAGGCAAATTGAAGGTATTGGTGAGAAAGGAGATATTGCATTTGCATACTCTACATCTGGTAAATCATTGAATGTAATAAATGGTTTAAAAAAAGCCAAACAACTTGGCATTTCTACTGTTGGCTTTACTGGTATGAATGGGGGGGATTTAAAAAAATACTGTGATTTTATTGTAAAAATACCAAGTGATTCAGTTCCTAGAATCCAAGAAGGACATTTATTGCTAGGACATATTATTTGTCAGATAGTGGAAGAGGAAATTACAAAGGATGAGTATTGAATTAGATTATACTCCAATAATATTAGCAGGAGGTTTTGGAAGCCGATTGAGATCAGTTGTCTCAGATAGACCTAAAGTTCTCGCAGAAATAAATGGCAAACCTTTTATAACTTTTATATTAAATAAACTAGAAAATGAAGGCTTTAAAAATATTATTTTATCCACTGGTTATATGGGCGATATGATTAAGAAAACGATAGGAGAAGAATATAAAGGTTTAACAATAAAATATTTTAAGGAAGATAAACCATTAGGAACTGGAGGTGCATTAAAGAACATAGGAAAATTTATAAAGCAAAAAAATTTATTAGTTATGAATGGAGATACACTTCATAATATTAATACAAGAAACTTAATAGATTCACTAAAAGGGGATAATGATAATATTCTTGGCATATACAAAAATGATGCCTCTAGATACGGTCTTCTAAAGATCGATAGGAATAAATTAATACTATCTTTCAATGAAAAAAATAATAAAAACAAAAGTGGTTTAATTAATATTGGAACATACTTTCTAAATAAAGAAAATTTATTAAAATACAATGACGATATTTTCTCCATAGAAAATGATTATTTCCCAAAAAGAATAAAAGATAAAAAACTTTACGTACAAATATCAAGAGGAAAGTTTATAGATATTGGTATTCCTGAAGATTATTTCAAAGCATGTAAATATATATAAATAAAATGAGAAAGGCATTATTTCTAGATAGAGATGGAGTTATAAATTACGATTTTGGATATGTCCATACCATTGAAAAATTTATTATAAAAGAAGATATTTATAAGATTTGCTCAAATGCAAAAAAATTTGGATATCTTTTAATAATAGTTACTAATCAGGCTGGAATTGGAAGAGGTTTATATGATTTAGAAGATTTTTTGAAAGTTACTAAGTATATGATTGATAAATTTGAATTAAAACATATATCATTTGATGCAATATTTTTTTGTCCATTTCATCCCAAAGAAGGAATTGGTTACTATCTTAAAGATTCATTTGATAGGAAACCAAACCCAGGTATGATTCTTAGAGCTATAGATCAATTTAATATTGATGTGAAAAAATCAATATTTATAGGTGATAAAAGATCAGATGAAATTGCTGCTCAAAAAGCAAATATTAAAAGTTTTATATACTCTAATAAAAATGGCTGGGTTGAAAAGGTAATAAATATAATAAAAAATTAATTAAATATTTTTATGATGAAAAGTCATAAAAAATTTAAAATTTATTATCAGTTTTTCAAAAATGTTGTTAAAAAAATATATTCAGCTCAATTTAAAAAAATACTTAACTCTTTTTAAATAAGAAATTGGCGAAATTATTAATGATTTTAAAAAATAAAAAAATACTTTTATAAGATTAAATTCTCTAAAAATAAACCATTTATAAAAATATGGAATTATATAAATATTTTTAATTAATTTTGTTAATCTAATTAGATGCATTGACAGTAAATATTTTTCATAATAATTATTCTTAAAGTTTCTAAAAACATCACAAATTCTTGTTTCAAAACTTTCTACTTTTATTTGATTTAATCTTGCTGATAAGAAGAGTAATCTACAAGCATCTCTTTTATCTAATTTATTATCAAATTCATTATTAACAAGATATGGTAATTGATTCCAAATATTTGACAAAAATTTCATGGAATCATTAGAGCCACCAAAAAATATATCATAAATTCTATTTGGATAATATGCTCTCCCAAAATTTAAAGTATAAATTTTATTCTTATTTTTTATTTCGCGTAAATCATAAAGATTTAAAGGATGAATAAAAAGAGAGTCAAATCTACATTTAAAAATAAGGTCATAATCATCTAAGCAACCTTTAATTAATCCAAAACATTGCGATAGCATATATATTTGGGGGATTGCATTGATTGTGCCAAAGTGATATTTTTTTGAATTAAAAATATTCTTATGATATGGTTTTAAGTTTTCCTTAAATAGTTGAAAGTTTTCTATTTGCAATGATTTTAAATTAAAATCTTCAAATAATTCATTAATATAAACACTTGGATTAATATAAAAATTTTTCTTTATATTATTTTTGGAGTGATTAAGTGACTTCCCAGCTTCATCCCAAGCATAGACAAAAATATCATAATCTAATTCTTTAGTTAAATTAGATATGCTTTGCTTAAACAAGTTGATTGGAATTTCTCTAACTTGTCCAGAGAAAAGAAAGGCTACTTTCATATTTGAATACTAATAATTTTTAATGAAACTTTCAATTAGTAAGTTTTTATCATCTATATAAGAAACCGAATTACCCCATGGTTTCCCAAAATACAATTCATCAAAAGGAATATTATTATCGTTTAACCATTTTATTAAGATTGGGGCAGTAAATTTATTTATAAGACCAATAGAACCTTTAAAGGTTCTCATGTTTCTAGAAGTAAATAATATTATATAAAAACCAAGGTCATTTGCTCTTCTTAATGCTTGACATACATTTTTAATAGCTATTGCTTTTGTATAATCATCATTTAAATTCTTTTGGCATATTGTTTGATCTATATCAACTATCAAAGTTTTAATTTGATGGGCATCCCAAGCATTTTCTCCTAATAATTCATAAAAACTAATATTAAAACTATTTAAAAGTTGTTTAGGGGTTCGAAAAATTTTAACCGACTTAGCATTTGTAATTTTTACTTTCAAATTTTTTTCTAAAGCAAACTGATAAATTGATGAGATATAAAATTCTTTTTCTCTTTGATTTTGCAAATATTCTTTAGCTAAAGACATAAATTTTAATGCAGATTTAAAAATATAGGTACCTACAGAGCAATTACTGGAAATTCTTATTTTCTCCTTTAATTCATATGCCGTATTTAAATTACCTTTTAAATTTTTCTCAATAGACCTACTATCTCCAACTGCATAGAAACAAGGTATAACTACAAAATTTTCCTGATTTAAAAAGATACTAATTTTTTCAATATCAAATGTATGAAAAGTATCGCAATTATGAATGACTACAGATCCTTCAATATTGAAATATGATATACCTTCCATTATCGTTATAAGTTGCCCATTAAGAATTGAATCTAATTCAAGCCAATAAATAGAAATTTGCGGATATAATTTTTTAATCTTCAACTCTAACTTTTCTTTAACTTTATGAGCTTTTAAAGTTATTATAAAAATTTTATCATTATCTTTAAATCTAAAAGAATTCATACTCCAAATTAATAACTCATTTCCAAGAACTCTTATTAGAGGTTTAGGCGGTTTGATACCCTCTTGAATAAATTCTGATCCTTTGACAGCTGAGGTAAATAAATAGTTCATTATATTACTTCATTAATTGAATATTCACTCATAAAGATACTTCCAATTAAAGCTAGTACTAACATTCTATCTTTATCATCCACATGAAGAGGAAGCATTGACAAAAATAAATTAGCTGTAAGCAATCTCAATTCTCTAATATTTATTCTTTTTTCAATAATAATTTCTTTAAAAAAATTATTATAAAGTTGATATTCTTTTGGTTTATAAAGCTCTAAAGAAATATTATTAACTTCTAAAATCTTTATCTTATATAAATTATTTACAACTGAATCATAAAGGCCTTCAATAGAATGATTAAGTTTTGATAAATCATAAAAATTATCTATAATTCCATTTTGATTTAACTTTTTATGTTTTTCTGCCTTAGGGTCAATTAATTTAATCGATCCAAATAATGGATCGACTAAAATATTATTAAAGCAAAGATCTCCATGACCTAAATACAAAGGACGATTAATTTCAAAATCAATAAGTTCTTTTTTTAATAAAGAAAATGTTCTTTTTAGAGAAGGAAATTTTATATTATTTATTTTAAAATCAAATAAGTAAAATCTTTTAAGAAATTTAAAATCCTTTTTATCGATTATTTCCTCTAAATCATTTTGTCTAGATTTAGTTTTTTTACTATAAAGCCAATCTACATTTTCTTTAATTAAATATTTTTTTCCATAAAGTATTTTTACTATACTTTCAATTGAATTAAAGATTCTTAAAATTGCATTTGGTCCAAGTTCACTAAACAAATATATTTCAGAAAGATTTGGATATCCTATATATTCCATTTCATATGAAATATATGATTCGCGATAATTGATATTGAAAATAGAAGGGAAAAATCTTTTAATTTCAGAGGGCATATTTCTATAAAATCGAATTTCTTGATCGATTTTATTCTTATTATTAGATACTTTTTTAATTATATTTTTTTCTTCATCAAAAATTAATTTATTAAAGAAACGACTCTTGATTGATCCTATTCGTGTAAGTGGATAAGTTGCTATATGTCCGATATCAAGCCAATCAGTAAATCTAATCTGAACATTACAATTGTTAAATAAATTATTTGCCAAATTTATTAAATCTTTTTTTTCTTCATTTTTCAAATCATGAATTCCCATTTCCAAATCATCTTTTTTTGCTAAAATTCTCCCTGTGAATGGATAACTTAATATACGATGTGTACTTTTAGCTGATTTACTAAAAAACATAGGTTTTTTATTATTTTCAATAGATATAGCTGACCAATTCTCCTGAAGCAGTTTTTTGGATCCAAACTCTATAAAAGGGTAAGAAAAATCATTTGAAGTAGGAATTGTGGTGATAGGATTAATTAAACACCACTCAGTTTTAATATATTTCAAAGATTCTAAAATAGTCTCAATTATATTATTAGTTGCTCCTATCTCAACTAAATCAATATTATCAAAAGGTCTAAATTTAGTTAAACCAGTTAAGTTTTTATTAAGCGCCAAAATAATTTTAGATTTTGCTTTTTTCTTGATTTCATCTATAGCTAAAGAGGTACCAATATTTAAAAAAGCAGGTTCATCTAGAGCCAATTTATAATTACATGCGCTTTTAATTGATCCAGCGGCAGTAATCAAAATAGTTATATTTTGACTATCAATTGATTGTTTTTCTAAATCATAATTAATCAATTCTCTTAAAAATAACCTTACATAAATTATTTTAAAGAATAAAAAAAAAATATCTATATTTTTTAAATAATAATAAATATCAAATGATTAATAAAAATATTTAATTAAGTTCCCATTAAGCTAATTCTTATATGAATATAAAAAATATTAATTGGATTGAAAGAAAAAACATTCAATAATAAATTGCTCTATTTTGATAATAAAATTATTTGATTACACAAAATATATTAAAATTTATTTTATAGTAATCAAATCTATAAAATTTTTTTTAATTTTATATTCGAAAAAAGTTTAGAAAATTCTAAAATCATAGACAATGTTATATTAAGAAAAATTTTTTTAGAAAATTTTAGAAATTTCTTTTATAAATAATTAATTTCAAATTTTAAAATTATCAAGCTTTTTCTTTGAAAAGTTTTAAAAATTTTTTTGAAAAAATATGTTAAAAATGAATCAAGATTATAAAAATATAAACTATCTTAATTTGTCTTTATATCTTTTTTAAACTCTACAATAAAAAAATTAGCTAGTCAAAATTATTTATGTAATAATCATTTTATTATTTATGAAAGGTATTATAAAAAGTTAACTATATTTAATAATTAAACTTTTATAGATTTTTAAAGTTTAAAATTAAATAATTTACAAATAATTGTCTAAATGAATAATTCGAATGATTTAACTCAAATATTAGTTAATGAAAACTCTATTTCCTTAGATATTTTTATTATAAATCTCTTATTAGCTTTTCTTTTATCCTTTATTCTTACAAAAGTTTATATTAGATATGGTAGGAGTTTATCAAACAGGTCTTCATTTGCAGAAAATTTTATACTCATAACTATGACTACAATGACGATAATAACAATCGTCAAATCTTCCCTTGCTTTATCTTTAGGTTTAGTTGGTGCACTATCGATAGTAAGATTTAGAACTGCTTTAAAAGAACCAGAAGAACTATCTTATACTTTCTTCTGCATAGCTATTGGTTTAGGTCTAGGAGCTAGTCAAACTTTACTTACAGTTATAGGTTTTTTAATAATTACTCTTTCTATATATCTAAGGCAAAAGTATTCTTCACAAACAAATATGAATGGAATGAATTTATTTATTAGTAGTCCTTCCCCTGAATTGATTGATTTTGATCTAATAGTTAGTGATTTGTCCTCTTTGTGCGAATCATTAGAGTTAAAGCGTATATCTTATGGAGATAAAGATTTTCAATCATCAATAGTGATTCAAGTTAAAAGTTATAAAGATTTAGAAAAAATTAGAAAGAAATTATATTCAAAATATAAAGATTTATCTTTCGACTTTACTGATACTACAGATATAAATAATTTCTAATGCTATGAAGATTAAAAATAAAAAGAAACAGCCTTTTAAAGAATTAAGCTTATATTTTAAAAAATTTCTAGAGAAAAAGTCTTTAATAATATCTATTATTATATTATTCCCTGGAGCAATATTTTTATCTCCAATTCTTTATAAGTATGCTTATCAAAATACTAATAAGTTACCAATATCAAAAGAATTAAAAGCAAGGATTAAAGACACACTTCCTTTCCAATTAGTTCAATCAGATTTCAAAGCAAATGTCCCATTAAATACTATTAAAGGAATCTTACAAAGAAGCGATCCTTTAATTATTGATATTAAATTTAAGGATTATAAAAAACTTCAAAATAAAAGGAATAAAGCATTAAAAACAGGAATATTATTTAAAGATGGAGATGACTATGTTTCAGCTAATATGAAGTATAAGAATAATTACTATAAAGTTAAATTAAGGTTAAAAGGAGACTGGGTAGATCATCTTGCTGGTAAGAAATGGTCTTTTAGAGTTAAAGTCTCAGATCAAAAGACTTTATTAGGGATGCGTAAGTTTTCATTGCAAAGCCCAAAAACAAGAAATTATATAAATGAATGGATATTTCATCAATTAATGAAATATGAAAATGTACCTTCATTAAGATATAAATTTGTCCCTCTAATACTAAATGGCGAAAATTATGGCATTTACGCTATTGAAGAACATTTTGATAAAATTTTGGTTGAATCAAATAACTATAAAGAAGGTCCAATAATAAGAATGTCAGAAGATATTTATTGGGAGGAGATACAAAGAGGTACTTCTCCAAATGAAGTTTCTGCAACATTTTTTAAATCAAATCCTGAACCTTTTAAAGAGAAACAAATATTAAATAATCCAATCTTACAAAAACAATTAATAAAAGCTAATAATTTACTCATTGGATTTCAAAAAGAGGATTTAAAAACATCAGATGCTTTTGATATTGACTCTTTGGCAAAATATTTCGCAATTGTAGATATTACCAACGGTCAACATAGTTCCGTTTGGACAAATCTAGTATTTTACTATAATCCAGTTTTATCAAAATTAATGCCAATTGGTTTTGATGCAGTCCCAAGGAGAGACGAGATTTCTCAAATAAGTATTGAAGAGATAAGAAAATATAAATTTTTTGAGGATAACGAATTCGTTGCAAGATATGTTGAATATTTAGAAAAATTTTCATCTGAGGATTATTTAAAAAATTTTGAATTACATATTACAGATGAATATAAGGATAATATGAATCTTCTTTATAAATCATTTCCTGCTTTAATTAGCAATTTTGAAAGTATGTATATAAATCAAAATACTATTAATAAAAAAATAAATCCAATAAAACCTATAAATGGTTATTTAGAAAACTTTAATAAAAATACAAAAGAATTGCTAATTTCTATTGGTAATAATCAAAATCTGCCTATTCAAATT
>CEPA01000403.1_pt1 | contig 12042 bp, 10 predicted proteins | sample 356241 | NCBI WGS metagenome assembly CEPA01 (sample SAMEA2620542, study PRJEB7988) | marine metagenome | biome: marine biome (ENVO:00000447); feature: surface water layer (ENVO:00002042); material: "saline water (ENVO:00002010), including plankton (ENVO:xxxxxxxx)" | depth 5 m
TTGTTCTAATGATACCGATATTGAAGGTATCAGTTGCAAAATGAAAATCCATTATAAGTGTGGTTGATATACTCAACTAAAAAGTTAACGTCGATATATCAAGAAAAGCCAGGGAAACGCGTGAGAGAAAATGTCTCCAACTCATTTGGTCTTTTCCCTGTGCAAATGAATTCTGCCATCAATTCTCCAAGAGCCGGAGCAAGTGTTACACCACTGTGGGTTACCAGAAGAAAAAAATTCTCCGTCCCCGGAAAAATATCTGCAATACTTTGTCCATCATCTGGGACTGGTCTTATTCCAACAGTAATCTTGCAGTCTTCGACGGTTAAGTCTTCAGGGATGCCAATTAAGAATTCACGTGCTCGTTTCAAAAGACAATTCGCTGCAAATTTTCGCGTGGCCGGTGTGTCCTCTTCCGCTATGACCCCATCCATATCATCCGACCCTATTCGCCAGCCTCCAGAAAAGTGTGGGAGCGCATGGAGATCTGGACTTTGCTCCCAGTAAATAACCCGTCGTGTTAGACGTTTTGTTCCCAATGGGGGTGTGGTTATAAGTATACCGGGTGACTTTCTTACAGGGAACCGATTGGCGAAACCAGCAAATCCGGTTAAGCTAGCTAATAACTCTGGTGTGTTGGGGCCACCGGCTAATAGGATCTGTGTTGCTTTGATCTCACCGTTTGCGGTTATTAAACCCGTGACATTATCGGAGTCATCGGATGCAAGTGATAAAACCTCATTGTTTTCTATTACCGATGAGCCGTTATCTTCTAACTGTTGAGATAGAAAATGAACAAACCGTGGGGCATCTAGGCACATCTCACTAAAACTTAATAAACCCTCGTACTCGCCCATATAATTTATGGATGGTTCAAGTATCTGCAAATCCTTACTTTTTACCCATGTTACAGGATAGTCTTCTTGCTGCAGCAGCAAAAATCTTTTTTTTAATTCATCATAGCGTACTTCATCATTTTTTGGGGCTATCCAGATTTGCCCGCATGGGTTTAAACCAAGAGGATCCTCCCCGAAGGTTTGGGCAAGTTTAGTATAGCCACCAAGACCTCTTGCATTTAAATGCATATACTCGCCTTTGGCTGCTTTTGAACTAGCATTTATCCAAGCGAAACTATTGGCTGTGGTGCCGGTAGCGACTTTATTTTTTTCTATCACAGCAACCTTTTTCCCATTTTTAGAGAGAAAAAATGCAGCAGTCATACCAACTATACCACCACCTATTACGGCTACATCATAAGGTTCCATATGAATTACCCCTAACTAAATTATTCAAGTTGCAATATAAACATTTCATAGTTTTGATGAAAAATAAACTCGACTAACTTTTTTAGTGAAACTTGCTTTTGCTTGAGTTTTGCGATTATCCTTGCTCCTTGTCGAGCTGCAGCAAAGTAGGGTATCGCAATTTGCTTTGGGAGCGGAGTATCGGCGGTTGGTATCCGTCCACCACGACCATCAACAAACATAAATTAAAATATTAAGTCGGGGGTTTTAGAAGGAGTTTTTAGAGGTAAAGACCGCCTAATGCCTCCTTTCATAAAATAAAAGCATAAAAAACTTAAATTCTCACACGTATGGGTGAGGGCGATATTTTACAAAAGGTGACCCAAGGCCCTGCGACCCTTCAAAGGATCTGATTTTACAGCTTTATGTTGAGCATCTAATAAATCGTTCATCGCTGAAGCAAATACTTTGTGAGTGGTGTTCTTCTTTTGCTCGAGATAATCGAAAATCTTATGAATGTTAATCGGTTGCCTTTTTATAAGTGCTTCTATTTTTTCGACTGCCGATTGATAAGAGTAATTATCTATAATCTGACAAGCGGTTTGCGTTGGCGTAAGGATATAGAAGTCCGGATCGTTCCGGGGAGTATAAAGCGTAATATCAAAAGGCGAGGAGCCTAGTGCATGAAATTTTGGCATTAAGCAACGCTCGTTGGAAATATTATGCGCCAAAACTGTGCCGGATATTTGCTTAAAGCCCAAGGGAATTAATTTAGATACAGCGTGGTTACGCATTGCTGGTGATAAAATATCCAGGTCGGATCGATCGTAAAAAAGATCGTCAAATATAGATATGAGACGAAGTTTTTCATCCGCCAGAAACATGTAGGGGCCAAAATCCGGCCCTTTCAAGGTTATCGGGTTCGTCTTGCCATCGGTTGTCCCATCCGCATTCATGTGAGAATGTTAAACCTCCCAAGTATTTTTTAATTCAAACGATCGCATGCTTAAACAGTTTAGCCTATTGAGATTGACAAATGTAATATGCTGTATGGAGCCTAGAATCCCTGTAGCAATAAGATCATTAAAAAAGCACCAAGCATTTATTAAAAAGTCAGACGGAAGATATTAATGAAACTAAGAGATAACTACCATCAGTAACTATTACGCACATCCGCTTAAGGTAAGGTAAAATGTTTATATTGCAACTAACAAGAGCGGGTCCAAACAAGGTAGGTTATGTTTTATCATTTTGAAGCCATCTCAAAAACCATCGTCGGCGAATATTTTCCTCGCGGAAATCATTGGCGTTTAGAATGGGTTCAGCATCGTTTTTCAAGCCATTGAAGGTATTTGAATCAGAGTGCCAGTATTTAAACCATTCATCGGTAAGTTTTTTCATAGATAGCTTCCTGTAATTGCGACCAAAGTGATCGAGTTAATATTAACTTTTATGAGCGTTTTTTTCATCACAAAAAATTACTCTGTAACAAAAGTCTGGTAAAAGGTCGATTGCTTACGCTATTTCTTTTTATTAAATAAAGGAAAATACTGAAAAGTAACCGGTTAGGTGTTGTTATGATTGGGTTTTTTTAAAAGCGTTTCTCATGGGGTTCTTAATTTAAAATAGATCCAAAAAACTTTACTAAGAGCTTGAGTTACTGCGACTTTTTTTCCTATCAATAGGAATGTCGGGGTGTAGCGCAGCCTGGTAGCGCACCAGACACAACATCAATAAAATCAATGACTTAGCAAAATTGGTAACTTTTAAGTAACTACAAAGTACATCGCTTCGCATCGCTTTGCAACGAGCTCATCCGGTTGTTATGTCCGCTGGTTCAGCTGTGACCAGCACGCAACAGTAAGTGGGTATCTCAACCGTATGTTATCTACTTATTGTTCGAGTTTGACTGCAAAAATGTAATCCGTATTATACTAAAGGGTGTAATGTCTTTTAATAATCACGCAAAATCTTTTACCCACACTGTGCTGACTAATCAATGAGTTTGTGACGTTTTACTTATCTGCACTTCCTATCGTGATTTGAGGCCCTAAATTTTTGTTAGAATTAAAAGTTGATTAGTTTTCCCTTTGACAGACGGTATACCGATGGCCCTTTACTGCAAGCGTTGACTTTAAAAAAATACCATGTTTTGGTAGTATATTTTATAACTAAAATTACGGAATTTTTTCTAAAATGGCTGACTACCTGGGATATAGAGCTAAGATGGGGGTTACAACGCCGTCAACAAATACAGTCGTCCAACCTGAGTATGATAACATGCGGCCCACTGGTGTGACTAATCATCTGGCACGTATGCATATTGAAAATATTGATACTGTCGACAATACGAGCTTTGATAAGAGCATTGAATTGATCGATGCTGGTCTGGATGAGGCAGTGGACAGAGTAATGACCTGCGAGCCAGATTATCTAGTTCTTGGTATATCCGCACTTTCTGTTTGGGGAGGTACTCTAGCATCAGTTGAGGACTTGCGAGCACGAATGAGAAGTCGAGCCAAAAGGGATATTGGGATCACGCTGGCTGTTGACGGCGTCCGCGAGGCACTTAAGCTGCACGGAGTAAAAAAGAAAATATCTATTGTAGAGCCGTACTACAAAAGCATAGAACCAAAAATGGAAGGTATATTCAACGAACTCGGCTATGAAATTGTTAAATATAATCATCTGGAAGGGAAAAGCCCTGCTACTTACTGTCATTTAACAGCCGAGCAAATCGTCGATGCATTCAAGAAGATTGACGACCCATCGGTGGAATGTCTAGTGCAATTTGGAGCCAATCTTCCCGGAGCCCGCATCGCAGATGAAGCAGAACGTTGGCTCGGTAAGCCTGTAATAAGTATTAACGCGGTGACTTATTGGCATGCCCTTAGATCTTTTGGGATAAAAGACCAATTCACGGGCTTCTCGTCGCTTTTTTCCAAATTTTGAGCTCGGTAGCGTTCTAATATAAATTTGTTATACAGATTTGCTTTAGACTGAATGATATCGATCAGGCACTGTCTGCATTAAAAAGAGAATAGCATCTAACGGTGAGTGGTGAACTGAAGACTGTTCTGTCCGCTTATTGAGGTGCCGGTGGTTTTGATCCAAAAAATAACCTTAAAATAATCTTTTTGATCTCGGGATGGGAACTGATGGTGTGCGATGCCTAGCGATGCTGCGACATACAGCCATTTTTCTTAACTCCGCACTCTCCGGTCACTTTTTCTGCTAAAAGTGTTGATTTTACTGGGGTTCTGCGGTTATGTTCACGCTAGTCGGGGTGTAGCGCAGCCTGGTAGCGCATCTGCTTTGGGAGCAGAGGGTCGGCGGTTCGAATCCGTCCACCCCGACCAGCATAATTAATGGCTTTAAGCCTTTAATAAAGAGTAGCTCATGCATTTGGGGATGATATGATTGTTATTATTTCCAAATCTAGTAGAACTGCGATATTGTCAGGAGAAGCTTGGGCAAAGGTGCGGTTGTCGGAGCACAATAAAGGATGCGGTAAAAAACCGATCTCTTAATGGGCGGGCGCTCTACTAATGAGATCAACAAGCGTATTTAATCGACCTTTGCGACAAAGAAAGAAGCAATGGCTTATAATTAACGGCACGCATTAAAATATATAGCCCAGATGCCGCATATGGTTACACCGATGCTGAAAACTATCATTTAGTAGAAACGGTAGTTAGACCTATCAGATAATTATGTTGGGGCGGTGCTTGAGATAAACGTTCGTTATAAACCTTCTACAAGAACAAAAGTTCCATATTCTGTGTCGCTATTACCTACTCTATGCTTTTTTATTTTAAGGTATTCAGGGCTTTCCAAGGCTTCATTTGCTTTTTCTAAGTTTGGGAATTCGGCAATTACGTGAATATCAAAGGGCCGTCCTTCCTTGTGTAAAGCTTCGGTATTGCGGACTAAAAAGTGACCATCATATTTGGAAAAAACATCCGCTACTTTAGACGCATAATTTTGCAAAAAACTATCTTTATCAGTAAATTTTACGAGAGCCATAATATAAGCTTTAGCCATAAGTATTTCCTTTTCCGATATTTTAGTGCGAAGAGGTTAAATGTACTCTATTGATCGTGCAAATGAAGGTTTTTGAAAAAAGTAATTCCCAAAGTAGATGTAATAGTTACGTATCAGTTTTCATAATGATGTTTAATGAACTCTCTTGAAAACTTACCGCTCTTACGATCTTGATCTATTAATTCTTTGGCCCGTTCAGCAGGGGGGCCGTAGCCACCAGCACCTGGTGTCTCCACTATAATATATGTACCCGGAGAAACGGTTACTTCTTCGGGTTTATCGTCGAGCCGCATCACCTTTTTTTCTTTGCGCATCAAGAATTGGCCTGACACACCTGGCTGTCCTCCGAATAGACCCCAAGGTTTATTGCTAAAACGTTCACCAGCGCCGTTAAAGGTACAAGTATGATCAACTGGTGTGACGACGCGTCTCAAAGCCATTCCTCCACGATATTTTCCAGCGCCGCCGGTATCCTCGATAAAACAATATTCACTTACACGAAGGGGGTATTCCTGCTCAATAGCTTCAACTGGAAGGTTTGAAGTATTTGTGATATGAACCTGAACGCCATCTTTACCATCTTTATGGGCTCTTGCTCCCATGCCACCGCCGAGTGTTTCTAAATAAAGATACGGCTCATTAGTGCGGGGATCAATGCCAGAGAACACAGCCGTTGTATTGGCACCATTTGCAGCAGCTATTACGTTTTCTGGCAAGGCCTTTGATAGAGCACCTAGAACGACATCGACGACCCTTTGACAAGTATGAGCGCGCGCGGCAACTGGTGCTGGAAATACTGAATTCAATAAAGTGCCTGGTTCAATATTAATTTCTACAACATCCAAAATACCCTGATTGCTAGGCATTTCAGAATCTAAGGCTGCGATTAAGGCATAACATGCACTAGCTTGCACGGCATTGAAAGTAGTGTTGATGTTTCCTGTTACTTGTTGACTTGTACCGCTGAAATCTAAATTTATTGTATCTCCTGAAACATTTATTGTTAGATGTATGGGAATGTTGGCTGTATCAATCCCATCCCCATCCATTACATCTTTAAACGAATAGGAGCCTGAAGGTATTTCACTGATAGCCAAACGCATTCTTCTGGCTGTTCTGCTAATGATTTGGTCAAATGCGGACAATACGTTCTCCAGGCCATTTTCTCCAATGACTTCAAGCAAACGTCTTGCTCCTAAACGGCACGCGGCTATTTGAGCATTGTGGTCACCTCTACGCTCACTAGGAACTCGGACATTCAAGAGAAGAATATCCATGATATCCTGCTGTAACTTGCCCTTGCGAAAAAGTTTCACCACAGGAATTCTCAAACCCTCCTGGTATATTTCCGACATGCCGCCGGCCATAGAACCTGGGACCATTCCGCCGATATCGGCATGATGCGCAATATTGCAACTAAAAGCGACTATTTCACCATCGACGAATATTGGCATAGCGTAATTGATATCTGGTAAATGGGTTCCCCCTGCTGTGTGTGGGTCGTTTGCTACAAAAACGTCTCCTTCGTCAATATTTCCCTCAAATTTTTCAAGTATACATTCCATTAAACCTCGCATCGAAGCAATGTGCAGAGGAATAGTCATAGCTGCTTGAACAACGAGCCTGCCTTGTTTATCTACTATTGCAATAGAATGGTCTTTTCGTTCTTTTATATTGGTTGAGTAAGAGGAGCGTGTCAGTGCAACGAAACATTCATCTGTAATCGAGCGTAAACCATTAGAAATAATCTCGAGGCTAATTGGATCTAGTTCGTTTTTGTTATTGTCCATTTTTTTCACCACCTTCGGATGAGATAGAGATTATTAAGTGTCCATCAGCGGAAACTTTAGCAATGTCGCCAGGATATACTGGCGTTGTTGTATCTAATTGTTCAATGATCGCCGGTCCGTGGATTTCTTGTCCTGGAACAAGAGAGGCCCTGTTAAAGCACTTGGCGGTTATTGGTTTGTCAGGGTTTTCAAAAAATACCGGCCTTTCTCCAGCTGCTTTGGGTGGGGAAGGGGTATTACTGGCAGAATTTTTCGACGAAAACTCAAATAATTTAGCAATTGCTGTAAGCCTTATATTAATTATTTCTACTGGGTCAGCTTCACTTGCATAGCCATAAGCCAGTTCATGTACCTCGCAAAATTTCTGATGTATTAACTGGGTTTGATTAAGTTTGGATACTTCAATTTTTTTTCCTTCAGCCAGTGGCACAGAAAGTTCGAAATTTTGCCCGGTATATCTTGCATCTATGGACAACTTCAAATTCCTGGCATCTGGCGTTATATTTTCTCGGGTGAACCAATCACTTGCAGTCGTTTCTAGGTCACGAATTATTTTTTGTAGCTCGGGTAAAGCTTCGCCAGTTAACGCCAGGCGACGACTTACAACAAAATCTTCTTTTAAATCCGAAACCAAAAGACCTTGAGCGCAAACGATTCCTGGTGCGGCGGGGATTATCATTTCACTTATCCCCAAATTGATTGCGACATCTCGAGCATGCAATGGGCCTGCACCGCCAAATGGCATTAAAACGCATTGTCTGGGATCGTAACCCCTTTCTACAGATATAGTTCTGATCGTCCGAACCATGTTTGCAACGACAATTCCTAACACGCCGTGTGCGGTATGTTCTGGCTGGAAGCCCAAACGTTTTGCGATGGGTTTAAATACATTCACTGCGGCATTAGGGTCTAATTGCATACTACCATCTAATAATCCTCTTGGTGAAAGACGTCCCAATATTAGATTGGCATCAGTTACTGTTGGAGACGTTCCTCCTAGTCCATAGCAGGCTGGTCCTGGATGAGCTCCAGCACTAGCTGGTCCTACTTTTAAAAGATCATCGCGATCAAACCATGCAATTGAGCCACCGCCTGCTCCAACTGTTTCAACATCAACTGATGGTTGGCGTACCGGAAACCCAGAAACATCACGATCAAAAGAAATTGAAACCTTGAAGTCCTGGATCATTGCTACATCAGCGCTTGTACCTCCCATGTCGAGAGTGATTATATTTTTGCGTCCAACTTGCTGAGCGATAAAAGAAGCGCCAACAGCTCCTGCTGCCGGGCCAGATAAAGCTGTCCTTACTGGAAATTGTCTTGCTCTTTCCGGGGACATAAGTCCCCCGTTTGATTGATTGATACCGATATTTGCGTTAGGGAGGTTTTCCTTCACGCCATCCTCGAGTGTTTTTAAATAAACGCTCATAACAGGCTGTAAATACGCATTAAGGACAGTGGTCGATAACCTCTCGTATTCCCTAAATTCAGGTTGTACTTCGCTGGAAAGCGATATGACGAGGCCGGGTGCTTTTTGTCTTATAAGTTCCGCTACTTCTCTCTCGTGCTTAGGGTTTATGAAAGAAAATAGAAAGCCAAGTGCACATGCCTTTGCTTCACTATGGATAACTTTATCAATAACTTCCTCTACATTGGATTTATTGGGAGCAATAATTACACTTCCATTAAAATCCATTCGTTCAGATAGTTCAAACCTGTGATCGCGATCTACAAGAGGAGCGGGGAAATCCGTATGTAGGTTATACATATGAGGTCTTGTCTGGCGACCTATCTCCAAAAGATCTTTAAATCCTTTGGTCGTAATCAATGCAACCTTACTGCCCGATCTCTGTATTAATGTGTTAGTTCCAACGGTAGTGCCGTGCGAGAGTCTGCTAATGTTATCCAAAGCAACATTATGTTTTTCACAGATATCCAATAATCCTCTAACAATTGCCTCAGCTGGATTATGTGGTGTCGATGGTGTCTTGCTAATGAAAGATGAACCCGTAGTCGTATTGTACAAATAAAAGTCGGTAAATGTACCCCCTACGTCTACACCAATAGCCCACTCCATTATTCATCCTTATCTAAAAATCTAGCGTAAAATATTATCGGTTAATCATATATCGCAGGTGGGGATAGTTTGCCACCTGTATCACATAAAGAGAGTTAAATACAAAAACCTAGGCTTTTGACAACTATTAAGAGGGTATTTTCTTATAATAGTAAATTTAACTCCATTAACTTTGATAGGTTTTCAATTAAATAGTCCACCCTTAACTTTTACAGCATATATGACACGTCCTCCCAAAATGATTGTTTCACTAGAGAACGCAGTTATAAGTGCTACAATCCCAACAACTGCTCCATTTGCATTATAGAACATTAGAGCACCAACACCTACAAGGCAGACCGACACGATGCGAATTATTGAAGCGAGAGCGATCGCCGTTGTTTTACGACTTGCCAACAACTGTCCACGAGTAAAAGCAGCAGTTGTCATACTCAATGCTAAAATTGGGGTTAATAATAAAGCTGGCTTAATATAAGAGGCCAGTGATGATGAGAGCCCCATAATATCTTTCGATACATAATTTCGGAAGATGTCTATATGAAACATGAGCATAATGAAGCTAAATATTATGCCTAAATGAATAGTAAATATGCCTATCACTTTTGTGTCGGCTTCATTTTTCGTTAGTGTTTGAACAGCTTGTGTTAGATTTCGAAGTGGTCCTAAAAGTACCCGTATCATAGCATCTAAAACACCGAACGCCGCAATAGCGAGTTCAGGGCGTGGCAGTTGTCCTAGAAAAAAACTAATTGTAAATGCTATACCACTTTCAGCTGTTTGCATGAGTATGACGGGCCAGCCAAATCGCCAGAGTTCTATATATCTTGGCAGTACGCCTTTCTTACTGGGTAATTGAAGATAATATTTAAAAGCTGCTAAGGTTGCATAAATGCTCTCAATTGCAATGCAGCCTGTCAGCGCTATCATGCCAATAGTTGCGCCGGTTGCTTGCCCTTGAAGGACGAACAAGATGGCAAAGAGACCAAATAGTCTTATCAAGGTTCCAAGTGTCACCAGGGTTGTACGTCTGTTTAACATTAACAAAGCATAAGCTATTGAACGGAAGAAAACGCACGGCACTATTAATGTGGATATCAGAATACATAGTTGTGCCTCTCTAGCGACGTCGATGCTCGTTCCAAAAATCTCAACGAAAAAAGTAATCCCAACTGGAGTTAGACCTATGAGGGCCCAAAACCACGCAACTAACAGAAAAGTTTGTGAGCTAAAAATAAGTAATCTTATGGTTGACGCTCTATCTTTTATGAATGAAATAGCAACAAACTGGCATGCCCAAACGGGGCTTCCCAGTGTCGCATGTAAGTAAAATGCAATACTGTAAGCGGCCAAAATTGGTTCTGGATTAGGCATTCGTGCAAGGAAGGCAGATATAATGGCATGAGACAACATATGTAACTCAGCCATAAATATTAGGGGAGTGAAAAATCGATAGGACTCTTTTATGGTTACCGTAGGCCGTCGGTTGTCGTATTCGCTCTCAGACGTCATTGTAACTCGAGGTAGAGTTGATAAAACTTAATTTAAATTGGAATTCTATGTAATTGATGGGGTTTTTTGGTATTATAAAGGCTATGGATGGTTTTAAGGTTTTAATGCAAGTTCGAGTAACCAAAATCTTCTATCTTATAAAGCGTTTTACAAAATCGCTACCAAGTCCCACCTCTTCGAAATGATCTCTAGCTGATTGCACACGATCAAATACGTCAGTGGAGCCAATCGTTTTTCCATCTTCATCGCAATATAATAGTGCCCCGGAGTTATGGAAAAGAGTTTTCATATTTTCTCCTTCATCGACAACTAAGGTATGCACATCGCCGGGGGGTTCATATAGGTAACTTCCGGCGGTTGCTTCCCACTCCCGCTCAAGATAATGCCACTTTCCTTCAATTACGAAACCGTGAACGGGAGCCGGATGACGATGTCTCGAAACAATGCCGGCTTTCGTGACTTTGGTTATGTGAACCCAATATCCTTGACTCACATTGAGACATAGAGGGCGTGACCATCGCCCAGGCCCATTTGGCACCCAGAGTCTTTCGTCATTTGGTGATAAGCCATCTTTCCAGAATAATTCATCCGTCATATCTTGAGGTGCTAAAGGCGAGTAATTCTTTTTGATTTTGTCGAGCATTTGCATGGGCCGGAAAGTAGAAGCTAAAGACTATTATCTCTATAGAAACATGACGATTTTCTATAAAGATAACTTACACGTTAGCTTAATTTTATTTTAATTGGAATATGGGGCGCCAACAATTATCATTTGGACCCATGTCACAGCATATTCTTCATAAATTTTTGGCATCCATAAAATCCTAGTCCCGACACATTACTTCAAATCATAACGCCATTATTTACCATAGATAAGCCTTTGACTAAGTGGTCCCTTATTGGGTTGAAATTGGCATCAATTTTTTGCAGACGCCATTCGATCGACCACGAATCTATATTATCAAAGTCCTTAAATGACAGCCTTTGCTGTTTCATTGCGATGAACTAACAACGCTGTTTAACTGGTGGTGTCTCGTAAGCATGCATCATGTTTTTTATTAAGAATAGGGACCGTTTAACGCATAATAAATGGATTTGGTGTCTCTTTTGCTGTTGATATCCAGACAGCCTTAGTTTGCATGTACTCTTCGATTGCTTTTTGCCCGTTTTCTCGGCCTAACCCAGACTGTTTATAGCCACCAAACGGAGCGATGTAACTTAACGCTCTGTATGTATTGACCCAAACAGTACCTGACTTAATCCTTTTTGGAATTTCCATTGCGCGTCTGATGTCGCCAGTCCATATTCCAGACGCTAGTCCGTAAATTACATCATTTGCAATCTCAACAGCTTCATCCTCATCTTCGAAAGGGATAAT
>CEPA01173339.1_pt1 | contig 12016 bp, 24 predicted proteins | sample 356241 | NCBI WGS metagenome assembly CEPA01 (sample SAMEA2620542, study PRJEB7988) | marine metagenome | biome: marine biome (ENVO:00000447); feature: surface water layer (ENVO:00002042); material: "saline water (ENVO:00002010), including plankton (ENVO:xxxxxxxx)" | depth 5 m
TTAACTAAAAGAGATTTTAAAAATATTAAAGATAAAGATGGCAATCAGATTAGCGATAACATGGCTGAAGCATTAGACCAATACGTAAAACTTACTGATGATTTATATTGGACATTAAATAGAGGTGTTAATAAATACATTGATACTGTTATGCATGGTCAGACAGGTAAAACAAAACAGCAACTAGAAGATATGAGATCTAGATTGCAAGAAAAATTAATGCCTGAAAACAAAAAAGGTTACTTTCCTCATTTTACTAGAGATTTATCTATTGACTTTATGGATGGATTGATGGATAAGCTAGACGATATGGTTGTCTCTTCTAATAAATATATAAAGAAAAACATATCTTTATCTGAAGCTATTGATAATGTTAATGGATATATATCAGGACATACTAAATCTCAAATGTCTGATGTTGATGCACAGGCATACTCACACAATCTTCCACAAGTATTAAGCCAATATGCTAGCAATGTTAATAGATTTAATTATATTAATAGTGTTAACGCTGCTACAGCTGAAGTTTTATTGTCTATGGAAAAAATGTACAAGCTAGGTAAAGACAGTAGTGGTTATGGTGATGAAGTTGTTAATTTTATAAATGACTTACATAGATCTGCTACAGGACATGATAGTATTAAAAATCCAGCGTTAAATAATATGATGAGAACTATACTTGGATTTGAGTTTATATCTAAGATTGGATTTAATCCTAGGTCAGCTGTACGTAACGTAAGTCAAAGCATGTTAAACTTAGTTCAATTTACTCCGCGTGAAATAAAAGAATATCGAGATTTTTATGATACCCCTGAAAAGAAAAAAGAATTAGAAAAAGTGATGCAACGTAGAGGTATTTTGTTTAAAGATACTACACCTGAATTGCAGGAAGTGCTAGGGACTAATCCTAGTTTAGCATCATCTGTTAGGTATAATCAGTCAACAAATAAATTAGAGTTTGTTGAAGTATCTAAATTAGCTAAAGCATCTGGAGCTGTATCTAATGTAGCAGGAAAAGCTGGTAAGATGATGGCTCTTGTTGAAAATTATAATAGAAAATTAACATTTGGAATTGCATACTCGAAAATGTTTGGTGAACTTGATTCATTTGCATTTAGAGAACAAGAGTCAAAACGTATATTAGAAAAACATCCTGATTATTCTCCAGCACAAGTTAAAGCAGCTGTTGATAAAAGACATGTGTATTTAGCAGAACAATATGCTACTAATATGTCTGTTGCATTACACTTTGATTACAATGCATTTAGTAAAGCTAAAGGACTTAGAACTAAAACAGGACAAGTAGTAGGCCAGTTCCAACATTATGCTTTTAAATTCTTTGAAAGAAATATGGAGTATCTAAGTAGAGCTAAAAATGATGTTATAGCAGGAGATCTTAATGGACATAATTTATGGAGAGCTACTAGGTTAGGACTAGCATATTTTGTTGCTCCTGTACTTGCTACATCATTAACAGGCGTAGAGTTTGGTAATATAGTTGAACATGACGGATATGAAAAAATTAAAAAATTAGCTGTAGGATTCTTTGGTGATGAAGAAGAAGCTGAGAAAGCATTTTATGGCAAAGGTCCTATTATTGGTAGCATAGGTTTCCCTGTATATTCTGATTTAATAAACATAGGTATGATGTTTGATCTTATCAATATGGATGACGATAGTATGATTACCTATTTAGCAGGACTTAAAGATTCAAACGAAGACTATAATGACGATACTCTAACACGAGCTATTCAAATGTTAAATCCTGCTGTTAATAGGGCTATATTTAGACATATACCTCAAATACAACAAGGTAATGTAGGGTGGGTATTGCAATCAGAACTTGGACTTTATCCTACTAAAGAAGCTAAGCAGCAACAAAAAGCATTTCAAGATTCTACAAGTCCAGAGTTATTTGCATTGATTGAAGAACTACAAAAACGTGGTAAGTAACTACTCACTATCATAGTTTTTAGCATAATTACTTACATAGATTTGCAACTTAGATATAGTATTATTTAATACATCTCTAATCTTTTCTAACATAGCAAGCTGCATAATTAATCCTTCAAGTGATTCTTCTTTATCTTTACTACTTTTTATTAGGCGTAGTATTACCTCTAAGTACATAATAATTGACTTATCCATTTTACTCCTTATTTAGTATGTTGACAGTAGTTTAATTAAAAATTTGAATGGTATTGCTGCGTACGTTTCACTTCTATTACGCTTAAATACCAGCACAGGCGTGCGTTCATCGCAGTTTTTTTCTGCTTGTTCTAGTGAGTCCCAAAGGTTTAATCGTTCTTGATTTTTACACTCAAATGAGAGCCCTATGAGGCGTTTGGCAAGTGGAGAGAACACTACATCCTCACCAGAGACTCCCATTATTTGAGATTTTATATCGTCATCATCAAGTTCAGGATATGCTTTCCTGAGTTCTTTAACTACATAGTTTTGTAATTTTCTACCTTTGGCTTTTGCTGACTTAGCTTTCATTATTAGCTCGTTTGTTGAACCTATCCATAGCTATGTTTGCACTCTTAATTATCTCATCTATATTTAAATCATTTAGATTTTTGCGAGGCTTTATCTTTGTTTGCTCTATCCTTAGAGATTTTTCTAACTTTTGCACTCTTTGTGTTAGTATCAGTATCTCCTGATTTATCTTTTCTATTTCCGTTAGTATTACTTTTGTCTGATTGTCCATCTTCGTTCATCTCCTTTAAAAATTTTGTTAACTTATCTTGATCTCCATTGCAATCTATGTATGCTAATGTCAATGTATGGTTATAATTAACTGCTTTTTCTACTTGCAGCAATTTATTATACAATGCATTACACGTTTCCATTATTTGATTATAAGTTATCTTTTTTCTTTTCATTCTATACCTAACCTTGTAGCCATTCTATTAACTAAATCAACTACCTGACCTAATTCATCATCAACATCAGCTATCCAGTCACCTAATTTATCTAAATCTTCACGCAACTTTTTAATATTTGTTTCGTTTTTAACTTTATCTTTTACTTCTTCAACAACTTTAGATTTAGGTATAGGCTTAGGTTTAACTTCAGCTTCAGGTTTTTCTTTTATTTCCCCCATAATTTACTCCTTACAATTAATGCCATTACAGCATAGTTAGCAATATCAATGAGTGTATCATCAATACTTTCGTTATTTGGTTTTTTGTTTTGCATTGTTAAATTTAAAAATCTGGATATTTTATCATTTAATCTGGTACCAAGTCCCATTAATGATAATCTTACATCTTCATCTGTTTTTACTTTACTTTTACCCATACCTATATTAGTAGGTCCATAGTCTAATTGTTTTTCACAGAATAGATATAACATTTCTTTTTGTATTGTTTCAAATTCTTTTAATGTTTCTGGATATCTTACTCTAATTTCATCTCTTGGATCTGCCATTGCGTTTCTCCCAATACTTGTTTCTTACTTTGCGTTTAAGTTTACTGTCAGTTTTACGATATTTTCTAAGCACCCATTCATTATTAACTTTAAACGTATAAAAATCTTTCTTCTCCCATTGTAATCTATAATATATTCCTTTAGGTTCTGGTCTAGGATTACGTATATTCCATGCTTCATCTACTATACTACATAATAACACTGCTATATAACATTTCAGTATCACGCAAATAAATCAAGCACTAAGTCTAATAGTGGATGCTCCTTACTCTTTTTTGGCAAGTAAACTTTACAACCTTTGGCTGCAATATTCCAAGGGATTTTTTTAGGCTCAGATATTCGAAATCTTTTGAAGTAAGTGCACTTATCTTTATTCAAATACTTACAGTTAATACAATGGGGACTCACATATTCCTTTGCTAAGTAGCTATAATGAGGCTATGTTTCAAGCTCTGATAATAACATTTATCACTTAGACTTACAGGACCAGTTGTTGTCCCCATTATACTCATCGGATTTGAACTCCAGTGATAGGAAGGTTAACATTTAACCATTCCTTTTCTCTATTAGCAGTGGACTCTACTTGTAGAGATCTTATGACATTGTCATCATTCTTATAGGGAGTGATTGACAATACTTTGTTGGCATTATATGCTATTCTAAACGAACCACGTGACGATGCAATGTTCATACCTTCAGTCATTGCAGTCTTAGTGATTTCTGATACAGCAAATATAATTACCTTATGTTGAACAGCTAGTTCCATAAGAGCTTGAGATGCTTCTTCTACTTTCATATTGTTGTCTCTTTGCTTTGACCTTAACAAACCTAAGTGGTCAACAACAACAATTTCTGGTTTAACAGCTAGTAAAGATAGTCTTTTCTCTAACTCGCTAGGATAACATGAACCATATTCTACAGTAAGCCATTTAAATCTATCTGTAAGATTTTCACTTAACTCAGAATAATGTTTCATTAGTTGTTCATCATTCCAACCCATCTCTATCATACAGAAACGTGACCATATTTGCCTTGGTGACATTTCCATTTCTATAAAATAAGTTGGTCGTTTGAATGAGTTTACCCAGTTCTGTAGTAACATTGTTTTCATGGATTTAGGAGGAGCCTGAACAATAACTACTTCTCCTGGGTAAATTGGAAAGTCTTGTCCATATAGACTTCCTAAGTTTAGTGGCTCTCTGTTAGTAGCTAAGAAATCTAAGAACTCTGCTTCCATAGTCTTAGCATCCATCATTGTCTGTGATTTCTTTGACTTATATAACTTACAAGTATTTTTACAATACTCGTCCATTATAATATCGCTACATCCATATCTATATCCTGAACCATCATGTCCTGTATAACAATTAGTAACAATACCGTCCATCTCTTTTGCGGTAAAAGGATGAGTATCATTATCAACTTGTTTCCTCCACATTTCCATAACATTTCTTACAACATCTTCTGGATAGAGCCACCTAAAATGTGCTGCAAGTCTAAGTGCTACTTGATGTCTTTGACCTTGAGCTGTACCTTCTAACATAGTTTGTATGCATGGATAGTTAACAGGATCAGGTTGTCTACCAAGTGATACTTTTTGGTATTCTGAAGTAGGTTTAGACTTACGTTCCAATACATCAAATACTGGATCACATTCATGGTCTAGTTCTTTTATTTCTCTAGATTGTACAGCATAATCCATAATAGTTTTTATGTCTGTCTGAGTTTGTAATTGAACTTTCCATAAGTTTGATTTACTATTTAATGTATTAGGTATACGTATCAATCTTGTTTTATCTGTAACAGATGGGTCTGCAAAATCGAATATACCTTTAGACTTTAATTCTTCTTTTACTTTTAGATGTAAATCGTCACAAGGTTTCCACCTGAAGGCTTCTTGTGGTATATGGACGTGAAATCCTGTGCCACTAAAATATATTTTTCTAGGGACATCTAAGTCATCTAGTAATATTAGTAAGCCTTGTAGTTTAACCAAAGCGTCTTCAGGGTTTGAACCATCTACGTCTAGTATGAATTCGTCTGGTATATATATCATGCCATCAAAGCCAGATAGACTTTGTTTTTTCTTAACATATTCCATTACATAATCATCATAATCATATAATGACATAAATGTATCTTGTGACATGTTCATATACGTATCTAATTTATTGACATCAGAGAAATGATGTCTATTATGTGTACCAAATGCAAATTCTTTAATCATACATCACTACTCCTTTCAACAACAAACCATGATTTTTCATTACTATTTGGTGTGTTTATTTTATCTATTTTGTATACATTGTTTTGTCTTAACTCACGAAATTGTCTTGTATATGTTTCAGGCGATCCTAATCGTTTACCAAACTTTTTGAGTCCACGCTGTGATAAGTCTTGTATGTCATGAGTTTTAAACATAATACCGTTATCAAATTTCCAGTCCAGAAACTTGATTAAATGCTCTTTTACTGTCATAATAATCTCCTTAATAAGTTTAAAGGGGGACACGATGTCGAATGGGTATGTAAGTGCGGATGCATCCCCCTTTTAGTTAGATACTAGAACGGAACGTTAGCTTCGCTACCATTACTCGTTGTATCTGCTACTGCGGGAGCATTTAGTTTCTTACTTGCAACATATTTCTCAGTTACACCTTTCCAGAAATGTACGTCATCTTCTGTGTAAGACAATATATTACCTTGTTGTACTACAGGTGCAATTCTATCAGAAACTCTTACATATTCTCCATCTTTATAGAAATAACCATTGATTTGTTTGCCAACAAGACCTGATGCCTCATCATCATATTGTATAGCTTCTTTACCACTAGGTGATTTTACTTTATCAATGATACCAGCATTAGCTAACTTAAATAGTTTTGCTAACGCAAACTCTTCATGCGTTTCTTTGTTATGAGCTTCATACACTCGTAGTTTAAATGTTTTAGGATAACCTTCGAACCATAATTCTATAAATTTAGTTCCATTCCAGTCACCATATTCTGCAGCTTCAATAGTAAGTTGGTGCCATCCTTCGGACCATGTACCACCTCCACTATTATGAGTCATTGTTTTAATTGCCATGTTTACTTACTCCTTATCTTAATTGTTGTTGTGCATTGTCTCTATCTACAGCACTTCTTGGATTTTTACCAGCAGTAGCTTTAGATATTGAATTACCATCATCATCTTTCTGTGCAATACCTGCCATAGCAGCAAGGCCGTATCTTCTACCATAAGTAATAGCACTACCTACACCTTGTGCATCTATCTTAGCCATTGGTACTTTTAACTTTGATCGTAACCATTGACCTGATTCATGTAATAATGTAGTAGTTACACATACAGCACCAGATATAACCTCATTACCTTGCACTATAGATAAACCATGTTTATTTAATGCTGGAAATGAAGACTTAATACATGTATGTAAATCTGCATAGCCAGAATTAAAGAAAGGATTTGTACTAGTCTTTTGTGCACCATCCATTAATGTTTGTGCCTTAGCAAGAGCACTAGCTAATTTATCTATTTCATTAGACTTCCATGATTCAGGTATTATTTCTTCGACTTGAGGTATTTCTACCTCCTGATTTTTAGATTCTTCCATATTTACTCCTTACAGTTTAAGTAGAAAAAGAGGGAAATATCCCTCTAATTCTATTATTAAGTGTGATTTTGCGACCTCATAATATACAAAAACTAATCCACATTTCCTCGTATTATTTCATATATTTTTACAAGTTCGTTACCACGTCCTTCTACGTCAGCTTTACGGACATCATCATACATACCTAGTTTCATAAAATGATCTCCAAGTTCATCGATTTGTTGCATCCGTTGTTCAACATAATCTCTAAGTTTTTGCATTACTCCTCCTTATTTGCTGGGAATACGACCACTATGTATTTTTGGTTCGCTTCCCTGTGATTGTAGTTTTGTATAACGTCTAATTGTTTTTCTTTTGTTAACTCGTCTAGATATGCCCATCCTTTGTGACCTACCATAGCTTGTGAAAACTCGTCTAGATGGTCTGATAGAAACTTTGCCATACTTCTTCTCCTTTGATAGTATTTGATTAAATATTACATCATCAATATTTTCCTGTATTGAATCAATCAATTGATAATTACCACCTTCTTCTATAATACGCATCATATCTTCTTCATTCATCTTCAGGTGCTCCATATTTTAGCCTGAGATCTTCTTGCTCTATAGCACGCTTGTTATTGTAATAAGTAAACGCATCTATATTGTTTTGTTGTATTATATCCATATCAACAAAATCAGGACAATTACTCATATCATAACCTAACTCATAACCACAATCTTCAAGCCAATCTTGAACTGCGTCTTTAATTTTACCCATCTATACTCCTAACTAATATCCAATCTCCTTGTTGCAAGGTATGGTATATTATTTTTTGTTGAACTTGTACGTTGTTTAATTCACCATCTTCCCATAACTCTTCGTCAGGTATTTCTTCATGAGTAGCTTTATCATAGTCTTGTGTTTTTTTAAATATCATTCTTTAACCTCCTTTATGTTTCTAAATTCAGCATCACAATCATTACAATACATATCTTGCATAGCATCTGAATAATACCATTCAACATGACCTTCGCAATTTATTGCATCTATTGTACTATTGTAGTCTGCAAGTAAATATACACTTATATCCCGACTACCACATTCGGGACATTCACCATATGGTTCTTTTTTTGTTTGATAATAGTCAGTAGCATCTATCATTAATCATCTCCTCTCAATACAGGTAAACATTCATTAGGTCCAACAGCTAAAGCACCACCATTATTACCTTCATCATCACACATTGGTATTATCCAAGTGCCATTATCAAGTTGAAATACTACAGGTCTATCATCCCACATAAAATCTTGAGCTTCTTTATTGTTAAGGTATCTTACTTTAACGATTTTTTTACCTAATAAAAATTCATTAGCTTTATCAGTCCATACTTTTGTTGTACTTTTCTCCATTTGTCACTCCTTTAATTATATAGCAGTGCATAGCCATTAAGGCTACACACTTTACTATAATGTCAAGTAAATCATTTAATGCAAACATAACTTCATAAAACATATCCATATTATTCTCCTAATAATGGCACATCTGCACCTTTTAATATATTATTAACAGTTTCTTTTAAACCTTCAAGCTCATTAATACCGTGCAATTCATCGATTGCAGCTCTTTTCATACTTATAAGCTTTTTAATAATCTTACCTTCTGGTGTTTCTGTTTCTTGTTTAGCTGCAGTTTTATTGCATAAATATCTAAACCCTTTATGTAAATCACTAGATCCTGAGCTATTATATACACTAGGACTATCACTTGAATACACTTCAATTCCTAAACTTCTTCGAACTTCATTGTATACATCATATAGTTTAGATTGTAATTGTCTATACTCTAAATCTACTTTCTCAAACCTTGCCATATCTTTGTCTATTTTTAACATTTTAAGATATTTGCCAAACTCTTTTTCAGATAATGTTTGTACTTGTGCTGCTTTTGTTTGTTTTAAATCATTAATCTTTTCATTAATAGAGTTTTCTATTCTTGTTACGAAGTATTTTCTTTGTTGTACTGATATTTTAGCCATTATTGCTCCCTTATTTTAAGTTTAACCATTTCTCTAAGTTGTTTACTGCTACAAATATGTGATCCTTTGGTTTATTTGACTCTATATAACTTTTAAATTCGTCTTCAAACAAATAATCAACCACTTTTCTGATGTCTTTTTCTATGCAGCTCAAGTTGTCTTCTCCTTTTTTGATACTCATAACGCGCACGCTTGTGTTTCATTCGTATTGTTAAATGAGTATACTCGTGTTTACTAACATTACTACCCAGTTTTACATCTTCTCTTGTTAAATAATGTATATATTCACTTAGTCGCATTTAATTTATCCCATACTTCAATAGCTTTTACAGGTTCAAACATAGTATCTCTTTCAATGCCTAATCCAAAATGACCTGTATATTCCTGCAATTCATTTAAACTAAATGAACCTATTTCTACAGCATTACCATCTACAATACCCCAACAATAATCAGACTCAGGGTCTTTATTCATTAAATACCATGTCCATCTACTCATTGGATCAAAAAACTTAGCAACTACTTTTTGTTGCATATTATCACCTTTGGCATATTGTTTTTCTGCCTGTTCTTTTATCACTTTTGTTAATAATTTCATCGTTTTTCTCCTTATGTTGATATTTATAGATATAGAAATAAAGGTGGCTTGACCCTCGTTAGTAATTTTTAAGGCCTTTTAGTACATCTAGCATACTAGAAAATCATCATACTTGCCTAGGTAGAGTTACTCGCCTGTCAATATCCACCTATATTCCTTTTTCGACTAGAAAACATCCAGTTCCCTGAATGCTATCCTATTATTAATACAATCAATGCAACTGTTAATAATAAGAAAGGACAATCGCATACTTTCTTTCATACATCGCGTGGTGTACATAGTGTAGATGACTAACAGGCTTGTAGCCTTGACGATTTCTACGTTTTGCTATTATTAACAGCGCCAATACAGGTTCTCTTAGACTTAAAGTCCGTGACTGACATGATTATATTAAACTTTAGGGACTACCCTGCATCCTTGAATCAAACATGATGGATATCTCTATCACTTTGCAGGATTGTTTGTCGTTCTCTTCAAGGTTGTAGTCCCATAAACTTTGGGGGCTGTAATGTTACTTCTGACTAGTTCTGAGTGGTCATACTTTAGCCCCCCGTGCACATAACCCGTACCTAGATTAACATATTTACTAGTTGGGTTTAAGATATTGTAAATCCTTGACTACGTTTTACAAATATAATAAAGTCTTGGAAAAACTCTACGTCAAATGGATAATTAGCCATCCAATGTTCCTCTTCATAACATCCATTTTCATCTTTTGGCGCAGCATCCATGTATTCTTTTACTGCTTTTTGGTATTCCATAGCACTTCCATCTTTAACAGCTGCTATCATCAATGGAACCATTTTAGCACATGTTTCTTCTTTAATTTCTATACCTTCATTAGTAGCACCTGCATCTTGTTCCCATTCTTCCATTACATCATCACATACTTTGCAAGTAAAGTCCCATAAACGTCTCCACCACCATACATTAGCTCTAAAGTAAGTACCATTAGCTCTATCAATAGCGTGCTCTTGTTCCCAAAACGTACTTGATTCTTTTTCCCAATCAACATGTTTTTCACGTTCATCCCAATCTAAGTTTTTATATTTAGTATAAATTGGAAACTCTTTTGCATCATATAACCTTGATCCGTTACCATATAAATCAAATCCCATCTTAATCCTCCTTTACGAAAAATGTGTAAAATATTATCCAAACTGCTAGTGCTATTGTTGAAACTATAAATAAATCCATAACTCTCCTTTAATTTAGTGAGCTGCCCCAAGATACAGTATAATACTGGGGTATTATCTCAGGGCTACTCGTTGGGTTGACAATTAGTCTTCTATACTTGTTTTATTTTCTAATATATCTTTAGCTAATCGTTCAATTGCTTTCTCAAACAATATTCTCCAGTCACATGGACTGCCTTGCCTACCTTCATCACATCTAAGATATACTTCTACACTATCACTATTGTCATTATAGTCTAGACTTGGTTCTTCATCGTATAAATAAAAGTTTTCCAGTCTACTATCTACAATAGTGGCTAGTTTCTCAATAATATCACTTACCTGAATATTAACCCTTGTTTCTTCTACTAATTTATATTCTAATGCTCCTTCGCTCATTGTCAAACTCCTTTCGCTATTTTATTACGTCTACTGATTAATGTTGCTACTGCTTTTTCTGTTGGCTCCCAATTTCTGTAACCGATGTTAATTGGTTTGCCAATACTGCTACTGCTTTGTTGTATAAGAACATCATATATCTCAATGATTTCTTTTCTACCTCTTCTACTTTTCATTATCAACTCCTTTTTCTATTAGAATACTGCTGGTTCTTTAGCTGTATCATTTATTATCTTTAATACTTCTTTGCTATTGACAACATACGGATCAATGTCATCTGTTACCCATATTTCATATCCTTGTTGTCCTTCTCTTGCACCATAAAGAGTAGAACGTCCATAAGATATACTTATACTTTTAGTATTAGGGAAATCAAGAGTGCAATTATATGTTGGTTTGTTTTCATATACATTCACAACATTAAACTCTAAATCATCTATTGATTTAATATCATCTAATTTTATTACTTTAGATTGATGAATTTCATATCCTTTGTATGCTGGTGGATTTTCATTCATTACTATATTGTCAGTCCAATAACTCATTGTCAACTCCTTTGTTAATTATAAGAGAGAGAATGCCTTAAATATAGTTTTAAGCTATGAATTGTAGACTTTGTAGCATGCGATAAGCCCCTTAAAACAATGGACTAACATCTCTCTCTTTTTACTACTAAACCTCACAGGTTTACATTGTATCGTCATACACCCGCTTGATTGGCCCAGTATAATTATTTATTCTCAGCTAAGGCTGTAATACCCATCATCACCAAAGTAATATCTTC
>CEPA01029340.1_pt1 | contig 12003 bp, 19 predicted proteins | sample 356241 | NCBI WGS metagenome assembly CEPA01 (sample SAMEA2620542, study PRJEB7988) | marine metagenome | biome: marine biome (ENVO:00000447); feature: surface water layer (ENVO:00002042); material: "saline water (ENVO:00002010), including plankton (ENVO:xxxxxxxx)" | depth 5 m
TCAATATGTAATCCTGTCCTTAATGGAAAGTCGCTTAACCTACATTCTGCTTTTAACCATTGTTCTGCCTCTTCGGGAATAGCCCAATCGCTTGTGTAAACATTTACATTTCCTTCCCATACATCACTGCCTGAACAGTTGTACACTCTTTGAGCAAGGCTGTATATTTCTTCTCCTACCTGCTCGATTGTTTTTTCTCTATCACTACCAGTAACAAGATACACATCATTTTCAGCACAGAAGTCTGTGAAGAAAACAGCAAAGTCCATATCAATCTCTTGTCTGCTAGGTGTTAAAGTTCCGTCAACGTCAAAAATAAACTTATCCATAAGTCGGCTCCGTTATTTGTTTTGAAATCATAGATGCTGTATAGGCAGAAAGAGTCCAACCAAGATGACCATGTCCAGTATTGTAATATACATTTTTATTACGTTTACTTCTTTTTACGATTGGCATCATGTTCGGAGTCATCGGCCTAAGTCCTGCCCAAGGAGTTACATGTTCCGTATTGATCCCAGGAAACATTTTTTCACTCCAAGCAATTAAAGGTTTAATTCTACTTTGTATAATGTCTGTATTGTAACCATTCAGTTCTGCTGTACCTGCTACTCTTAATCTGTCTGCTCCTAGTCTACTTGTTACAATTTTAGCTTCATCATCTAACATGCTAGTCCAAGGAGCTACTTCAGGATTACGAATTGTTATGCTGTATCCTTTGACAGGATAGATTGGTAGATCATCTCCTATAGTTTTAGCAAGGCTTCTACTGTCAGTTCCAGCACATATCACTACAGGAATATCAAACGTTAATTTTTTTATTTCTTTACACACATGTTTTACTCTATATTTTGTTTCTAATATAAAAAGTAAATTTGTACAAAATTTATGTATATCGCCAGTAAAATCTGTTTCATTGAAAAATCCTCCTAGTAATTTTGGTGGAGGAACTAATGCTGGTTCTATTTCTAAACATTCTTTAGGCGATACTTCCCAACGTGATAATCCTGCTTTCTTGTAAATTTTGTTTACTTCTCTAGCATTTTCTAATTCTGCCTTGTCAGTGTATATGTGAAGTATTCCTTTTTCAACCATATCAAAGGATAAATTTTCTTCTTTTGCTATTTGCTTGTACATCTTGTGTGCCTGTAATGCCCATTGACACGTTTTTAGTGTGTTGTCTTTTGCTTGTGGTATTGCTTTCACAAATCTATATATCCAATTATATTTTTCTAAATTAAAAGCAGGATTAATTTTTAATGGAGCATCTTCTTTTAGTAACCACTTGATACCTTTCTTGACACTACGCCAACTATTCCATGTTTCTGCGTTACTGGCACTGAGTTGTCCGCCATTCGCATAGCTCGTAGCCATTGCTGGATACTTTCTCTTGTCGTATATTACCACTTCATGTCCTGCTCTTGCTAGGAAATAAGCAGTTGTGATCCCGGCTATTCCGGAACCTACTACGGCTACTTTCACCCATTACACTCCTATTTTATACTACCCATCATTACCAATACACAAACATAAAAAAAGGCAAAAATAAAGACTGGTTTAGCATTTTCTATTCTTCTATCTGTTTTTGGCTCAGGCTTAACCCAATCGGCAGGCATATAATCTCTATCCCAAGCATCTCTTCTTGTGTCTTGTTTACGTTGATCAACGTGTATTGATCTTGGATCTACTTTATAATCTTCTATATTCACATCTGTCTCTTTTTTTGTTTGATCCATTCTTCTTTGTTGTAGGACCAATTAGCATTACTCAAACTGGTTGGCACACCTCGAGTCTCTATTCTTTTTTCAGCTTGTTCCCAAAAAAGTGGGTCATCTGTTTTCTTGTTTACCCAACCTGTAGACTTTTTCCAAATTTTCCTATCGAATAATTCTTCTCTAGTAGGAGGATGTGTTTCATTGTATTTAATTATTTCCGCATTTCTAGCCATTATTTGCTTTTTTAGTTTTTGTTTTTTGTTCATCGCCAGTGCTCCTTTACCCAATCATCCTCGACCTGATGTGGATGTGGCTCTCCGTGAAATACAGCAACATTACACAGGTCATGTACTATAGGATCTGCCTTAACTTTGAAGTTTCTTATACCGCCGATCCTATCCAAATGGGCTCTATCTCTCATTTCCCACTTGTAACTGCGTATCCATTCATCCGGCCAAAACATCCATAAACTTTTCCTATCACTCATCATTTCATAAATCCAGTCTTGGTCTCCATGGAACCTTCGCATGTTCATTGCGGCGTTTTCCATAAATTCACTATACACAAAAGGCAAAGAACCTGACACTAATCTAAACACACTACTATTCATTCTGTTCCAGTCATGCCTAATGCTTCTGTTGAAATCCCTACAAATTAAAAACTTGCCAGGGTTATATGAAAATAGATTATCTATATTTTTGTGTATCACAACATCAAGATCGAAGTAAAGTATGTTGCCATCTAAGGGAAAATTTTTATCAAAAAATATAGGCTTGTACCACCAACCACTTACTCCAAGCGGTTTAAGTGTAATTGTTTTAATGTTTGGATCAATATCTCGTAAGTCATCTGTGAAACAAACAAATTCATACGGAACTGTACAATGGCGCCTAACCATGTTGTATAGATTGTTTACGTATTGTGAACTATACTTTGTGCCGTGTTTTAAACAAACGATGTAATTAGCCCGTTTATCTAAAATAGGTTCATTAACTGCTACTTTAACTGTTCTTTCTGTATCTTTTGCTTCTAAAGTATTCTTTTGTGCCTTTTTAGCTCTATCAATGGCTTTTTGCCTTCGTCTTTGTTCACGAATTACTTTCCACTGTTCTTTTGTGTATTGTGATTTATCTATTTTTGCCATTGTACATGGTAGCCTTATTTCTCGTATATAGCAGAATTAGCACCATGCTCAGCACACTCAACACTTACAACAAAACATCTATCGTTTGTTTTTTCCCTGATAAGTTTATCAGCAAAGTTAAATGCGTGTTCGGCAAACTTCTCAGCACCAACACCATCAAACATTCTAATTTCAGCGAGGTCCAATGCTTCAAGTTCTTTAAATTTTCCAATGTGTGGATCGTCTTTGTCTAAACATAATTTGTGATCAAAGTTATCTTCTAACCAAGCCTTCAATGGCTTCAGTCCGCCAAAGTCAACTGCCCAATTCTTATTATCCAGCTCTTTACAACCAAAAGTAAATTTAAATTGTAAACTATATCCATGTAGCAAATGACAATGAGAATGATCAGCATTTGGCTGTCTAAATACAGCACTTAATCCTATATTGTGTCCGTAAGTTTTAGTAGAATAGTATTTTCCCATAGTTTACCTTTCCAAGTTTTATACATTATATTATAATTTATTAATATTGTCAACCTTTATATTTTTAAAATCCCACTGTTTTGGACACTTCCAATTCTCCAAATTAAAAAAATGGAATGTAGTGTCTTTGTTATATTCAAAAAGTTTTGCTATTTGATACACCCAATATGACCAATCAACAGCATCGTCTTGTTTAGTTTTGTAACCGTCTGTACTGGCATATACATTATTTGTATTACCATCTTTTGTTCCATAAAGATCGAACCCAACTATCTTAATATATTTAGACATTGTAGTTGCCAGTAGTAAAGCATATGGACCACTGCCCCAATGAAAAGGATCATCTTGTCTTTTATTACCATTGTATGGAAGATCAGGTAATGCTATGACATCTTCACTTGGAAAATCTGCTATCCATCTTTGTCGTGTATAGACTGGCGAAGTTCCAGAACTTAAGGCTTGCTTAACCATTTTTTTGTCACAACATACTAGATAATCTACGTATATGTCTCTAAAGATAGCATTACAGCCTATCTTGGTTTCAGGATAACTTTCAAGATTTATTGCTGTCCTGCTTGTCCCGTTTCCTATTACTATCATTGATTTCTTTTTTGATTTCTTGAATATCAGTGATTATTGTATCAAATCTATTATGAGCACCTTTAAGTAAGTTAAAGAGTTCTTTAACAGTATCTAATACCCACCACCACCATGTAAAGGCAATGACAGCAAATACTGTTCCTACAAAAATAAGTGCGTGTTCTATCCAGCCTTGTACATCAAATATCAATACTAGGCAAAGCAAAAATAAAGCTCCTATCGGAGCAACTCTGCCTAACATGTACCAAGCATTTACTTGTTTATCTACGTCTTTCTTCATCCACCAATCATCCCAAATGTGCGCCATTCTCCAGGAGTGCCTGTTCTGATACAGATCCAACCGACTATGCCGTTTGGCTTAGGATCGTCATTCCATACAATATCACCCTTGTTATAAAGTCCAGTTCTAGGAACATCACTGTTCACTTCAAATTTCTTTCCTTGAAATCTTACTGGCAAACTTGTTTCTATAGCTACATCATTTGGTACGGTGTCTACGCCGACGCCGAGATTACCGTGGATTATAGTATCTTCATTGCCAGCTACGTGAAGTCTTCCTTTACTGTCTATTGACAGTTTTGAATTGCTCGTACCGGCCAATCTTTCCATGGTTAAGATCCAATTAGAAAGATCATTTAATCCTGACTTTATTTCAGAAATAGCTTGAATATCAATGTTAAAAAGTTTTGTCATTATTTTTCTATTACTCCAAAGCCCTTCCAAATTCCAGGATTTCCTGAATTAATACACACCCAACCAACAAATCTACCCTGAGCTGGATCTGTATTGTACACTATATCTCCCTTGTTGAAGTTACCTTCTGTGGGAGGCTGATCGCCAACTGAAAACTTTTTGGCGTTAAATCTTATATCACCTTTGACTTCTAAGTCAACATCTTCGCCAGGATATGCTGTATTGATTCCTAGCTTATCTTTTATTTCAACTCCTCCGTGCTGTTTTATAACAATTCTTTCTTTGTTATCTGTAATTAAGGACATCTTACTTGTTGTCCAAGCACCTACTCTTAAATGATCAAAGTCTGGATCAACAACAAATTCAGCTTCATCACTGGACACACTTAACTGTCCGTTTGGTGCTTCTGTTCCTATTCCTAATCTACTTGTACCACTTTCATAAAAAATATAATCGTCCACAGTTAAGTCGCCGTCTGTTTGTAAATTTTGTAATCTACCTACAGTTGAAAGGTTACTTTTAGTTACTGTAGAACCTAATGAGTCCTGTGTTATAACAGGAATGTTGTCAATACTATATGAAGCATCTCTATGTAAATCAATAGTATCGCTTACGTAAAATCTATTATCACGCCAAACCAATTGTTTTGTTGCTTCACCTTTTTTACGCCATTGTAAACCAATTAAACGTGTATCACCTTCTACTTGAAAATCTAGTGAAGTATTGTGTTTTTGATCTGTGTAGGTTTCTTCAACCCTTAATGTTTTTGCTTTAATCTCGCCGCCTATTGTAAGGTTATCTTCGACAAGCAAATCGCCCATTACATTATCTATATCAGCACTACCTACCGTAATTTTATCATCTTCTACAAGTAATGATGTTCTGGTTGCTTGGTCTCTTATTCCTGTGCTTCTTAGTAAAGTAATTTTACCACCATGTATAGCATTACCACTGATGCTGTTTACAGTAGCGTCAGGTGTAGCTGGTGTATCCTTTGTTACAATAGTCTCTAATGCTGAAGTTAGTTTAGCAAGACCTTCTCGTATGTTTGTTATCTGATCCATGCAAGTATTTATCTTACTGCCTTAAGAAGGATAGTTTCGTTGTTTATCCTGCCATTCAGCTTGATCTCAACGGCATTAATGTCTTCCAAATAGGTTCTTAATTTAACCTTTCCTGCTTCGTGAAATTCTTTAAGTTTTTCCTCAGGTTTTCTAATAGTTTTTTGTATACTTTGGGATTCCTTAAACTGTGTAATAGTCGTTCCTTTAACACTTAATCCTGTCCCTTCTCTTTCTTGTTTTAGCGGATCTATTTGACTCGCTACATACTTTCCTATCTTACGTGTTTTGACATTAAACACCCAAAGCTCGTTACAACCTATGATGTCAATTGGGTTGATACTTGCTACTTTATACTTGTCATCCGATACCTTAAATTTTAGTTTTTGAACAAGTTTATCCTTGCTTTTAGGCATTCTTTTACGTGTTTTTCTACTAGCTTTGGCCATGTCTATCAACATATTCAAAGCACCAAGCAAATTAGTATATCCTTCATACAAGTTTTGTAGATCTTTTTTATCATAGATAGAATATCCTTCAACCAATTGATCTGCTAGGTCTTTTTCCTTTTCAGTCATTCGTTGATATTCTGATTTAGTAGGAGGATTCAATACTTCATTTAATTCGAGTGCCATAGGTTCATACCAACCCAACATCACTCTAGCATGAGCTTGTGTCACTTTAGCTGATACAAAGTGTTTACTAAATTTAAATTCGTCTTTTTTAAACTTTTTAGGATCCTTTGTCCATTTTTCTAACCAGTCTTCGATAGCTTCCGATTGTAATTGTGCTTGTTCTTTTATTCTTTCTTGTATACTAGGTTTGTATACATTGCCTTTTTTCTTTTCAGCTTCTTTTTTCTTCTCTTCAGTCTTTTTAATTTTACTACCTATGTCAACAAGTTCTTGGATCCATTTATCTATAGTTTCTGAATGAGGCTTTACTTCACCCATGGTTCCTGCTAAACCTCTCCAATACTCCGCATAAGGTTCGTGATAGTCAGGACAGCCCATATTGGCTAATCTACACATGCCAGCTAAAGAAGATCTGAATTCTCTGTCTGGACATTTTGTTATTGTCTTTACATTATCTTTCCATTTATCAGATCTTTTACAGTATTCTATAATCCATTTTTTATAAGCATCAGTCTTAAAGTCCATCCTATAGTGTTCTTGTGCGGCGTGCATTCTCCGACTGTACTGTTCGCCTGTGAGATCTTTAGCATCGTCCCACTTTGGTTCAGTAGCCTTTGTCTTGAAAATATTACCTTTTCTTTTCTTTGCCATGGTATCTCCAACTGTAATTTTTTAGTATTATATATTCTTTATATATAAAAGTCAATTTATTTGAAAGTCTTTTTCTGATGAAAAGCTCTTTTGTACATGTTATGAAGGAAGAAATTCATCTTACTAGTTGTGCCTTCTTCTTCATATTCTAATGAGTGTTGCCACTGATCTCTTTTAAAAGGAATAGCTTGTATCAAAGGTAAACCTGGTTTAATGTCAACGTCTGCTTTAAAGTAGCAAGGAAAGATCAAATTACTATGATCATACTCGTCGGTATCAATAATAGCAGGTAACATAACAAAATCAGTAATAAACTGATAGAAGGGTTGAATAAAAAGTGTGCTATACCCTTTTGGAGTTATAATCCTCCAAGGTAGTTTTATTTTGTAATATGCTTTTTTATTTCCGTCTATATCCACAGGACATTGATCATGAGTATGAAAGGCATTAGGAGCGGTAAAACGATTCATTGCCGTAAAAAATTCTCCTGGTCTCTCAACAGGAAAGATGACTTCAGGGCATTCAATGTCATCCTCTGTTAATAAACCAACTACCTGTTCATAAGGATTTGGAATGATGTAGCCAGCAGTGATCATATCACGTACTGGCATACATTTTGAAATATTAGGGTCATTAGCCTTTAGTTCAGCATACCAATCTGGTAAACAATCTTTGGCGGGGACGATAGGAAAGTGTTTTAGAACGTGTTTGTCATGACTTATAAATTTAATATCATTCATGCTCGCCGCCGGGATCACCATCCGGTAATTCTACCTTATGTGCGTTCCCTTTTTTATCCCTATAAATTGTATACATACGACCTCTTCCGTGCGAATGGTATCCATCTTTTCTCCAAGTAAAAGCCTCTGGTTTATATTCTGCCATCTTGAATGTCCCTACAGTAATAACTACTGCGGCAATCAAACACACGTGAGCTATGGCACTTATACCGAATGCCATAATACTGTCTGCGATCGTAATCGCAAATACTGCTGACCACATGAATGCTAAAACTTGCATAATCATGTGTCTTACATTTAAATCTGGAATATTACGTAATGGATTTATTTCCGCATCCATAATATGATTCCAACAATCTACTACCCATGCTCTCATTATGAACTCCTTTTCTCGCATTTAATACTTTTAAATTTACTCGATACAAGTTTACCTCCAATTCGCATAGTAGGTGGATCCGCATCAATGAATTTGTCTTTAGCTAAATTACAATAATAACTTCTACTAAATTCCATTTGTAAATTCATATCAGGATATCCTGCTATGCTTAATACTACTACTAACCAATACATATCAAAAATCTCCGTCAATGCCGTTAATTGTGAATGTGTTTCCTTTATACCCTGCGTCCATTTTTTCCTTGTCCGTCATATTTTCACCATCTTTACGTTCGCGGGGATTAAACTTTTTCGCCTGCTTCGAAGCCTCGGAAGCATTTGAATCTTGGGAACCTGAGACTATACGTTTCAGAATCTTGAGACTGCGTTCTAGCATCAGCCCTTACTTCTACTAACTGACCAATGAGACTATCACGTTCAGTCCAGTACTCATCACGTTGAGCATCAGTGAAGCCGCTCCCACAGTTAAGGCTATAATTGTATCCATCATCTTCTCCTTCTAATATTACGGCACCCAATCTACCTTCATTACGGCCTGTGCCTTCTTCAACCGCAACTACCTTTAATGTTACTTCAATAAATGGTTTTGCCTTTAACCAACTATGTGTTCTTTTACATTCATAGACAGCTTCAGGATCTTTGATCATAACCCCCTCATAACCACCGTCTACAGCCGCTTTATTAAGCTCTACAAAGCGATCTTGACCTTCTTGGGTGTCTAAGTCTACATCTTCCCAATCCAGTGTTTGTACGTGCTTTAAAATGCTTCTATGCTGGTCTACCCAAGCCTTCACTGCTTGGCTTCTAAATGATTGTGGCTTATCCCAAATACCCTTTTGGAAATCGGATAACGGACACATATCAAATAAATGTAGAACTGCGTCATCACTTTGTTTACCATCTTTTCTATGTACCTGTTTCATAAGATCCTGGAAGTTAGCACTCATTACTTCACCGTCCAAAACCAAATCATATGGTGGAGGATTATCCTTAATCACTTCTTCAATTTCGGAAATAATATGTCCAAAGTTATGAAACTGCTTTCCATTCCTACTAAACATTTCTACCCTGCTAAAATTACCATGGCTTGTATCACCTTGTATAATAGTAATTACCCTTACACCGTCAAGTTTTACCTCTACCTGTTTCTTACCAATCATTTTCTTTTCATGATTAGCAGAATCGTGTGCTAGTGGGCAAGTAAAAATTGGAATTGAATACTGTGGGAAATCCTTTGCTACCTTGTTTACAGTTTTTTCACTTACTCCACAACGTAGATCTTTAATTAGAATCCTTCTATAGAACTTATTCCATTGCTCCATTGTTGCTATGTCTCTTGTCAATAGGATAGCATCTCTGGCATCATGTCCTGTAAGTTCTCTGTTATGTAATTGGTCTGCTAGTTTTTTGAATACTTCCCATTTAAGTCCTTGTCCATCAACTTTGGATTCTGGAACTTTCTTTACACCAAAAGTATATAAAGGATCAAGTGCCATTTTGACTCCTTCAAAAAATTCATCCAATCCTTCATGCATAGCTCCTGCTAAAACCAATTCTTTTGCGAGCCTTGAATTATCTGCCTCTAATTTTGTAATAACTTCTTGTGGTTGTGTTCTCATTTGTGCCTCTCAATATTTAATTATAATGTATAATAACATCTTGCACTTAATTAGTCAACCTTTATTTTATCAATAGATAACCAAAAGACATTTTTGGTAAATACTACTGAAGACCCGAGAGGGTATAAGTATAGAATAGGGCTCAATACATTGATAGATCCAGTTACAGCCATAGCGGGAGCAACCGCGGCTTTTAACGCAATCAAATCCGGTTTCAGTGTGGGAAGGGATATAGAATCCATGGCGGGCGATTTAGGCCGTTGGATGAACTGTATTTCCGATCTAAAGAAATCGGAGGAAATGAATAAAAAACCTCCTCTATTTAAAAAACTATTTCAATCAGGTTCAGTCGAAGAAGAAGCCATGGCAATCTTCATGGCAAAGAAAAAGGCTGAAGACATGAGAGAACAACTCAAGCAAATAATAATAATGTCAAGAGGTTTAAGTGCTTGGGACGAACTACTAAAAACAGAAGGCGATATTAGAAAAAAACGTCAGCAGATGATTTACGCACAAGAAGAACGTAGACGTCAGATACTAGAAGTAATAGGTATCATTGTATTGGTGCTAATCATTGGTGGAGCCGCTTTAGGTCTTACATATCTTTATGTACAATCTAGGTAGTTGTGATGATCCATGCTTTTATGTTAGTTGTAGTTTTAGGAACTGGGGAAGACAGGCAGGTACAACCCAATGCGATGATTTTTCGCAGTATAGACGTGTGTCAGTACTACGCCAAACGCATTCCTAGACAATACGGAAACTTTTCATACTCTACCTACGTAGATCCCAAAGACAGAGTGACTGCCTACTGTAAGCCTGTGTATGTCAAGGACGGACCAGGTATCTATGATCATTAATGGTGCTGGCACACGGATTCGAACCGCGGACCTACTGATTACAAATCAGTTGCTCTACCGGCTGAGCTATGCCAGCATTATTTGATCAATTTATTACAGACATACTTATTGCCCAATGGAGTTTCAATAGCAATATGTGGTAAACTTTCGTCTGGTGCTCTACACTCTATTTGCTTCCAAGAAAATCCTTGAGCTAATTGTTCGTTCATTGTATCTAAATATTCTCTATTGTCCATTGACCACAATGCTGTGACCAAGACTAAAAATCCTGCTAACATAATTTACTCCTTTACTGATTAATTTAAATTACCTTCTATTTAGTGCACTTTTGTAAGATTCGTCTAAAGTGTTAAAACTTACTGTGTATCTTTTTTCTTTATCATTACTTTCTGTATAATGAAAAATGTAGCTAGGCCACATTACTAATAAACCTGCTTTAGGTTTAATTAAAATTTTTTCCGTGTTATATATGCTTTCGTTTATGTTCGTTTGTGTCATTTGGAAAATTGTATTTGGATTTTCTAATATCAAATTAGCATCACTGTCTTGAGGATAATAAGCACCACTTATAATTGATTTTTCGTGTCTATGTCTTTTAACCAAACCCTTTTGCTCTAATACATTTGCCCAACTATTGATTATTAAGTTAGGAGCAATACCTGATTGAAAGCAATATTCATTCAAATGGAAAAGTATTTGTTCTTTTAAATCTACAACATTTAGTCTTGTTAAGAAACAATCTTCGCCACCAACGTAACTGCTTACTCCATTTTCTATCAAGCCATGTTGTACGTTGCCTGACATATCCATTTTATTCATTAGGATTTCATTGTCAACATCCTTCAGTTCAAATGTGCCCACAAGTGTAGGAAAAACGTTGTTAAATGAATTGTTCACTAGATGTTTCCTTTAAAAGCAGACTGATTGTGTCTTGGATCTTGTTGTTGCTTTCGCCATTCGTTTGAGAATCCATCTGGATAGTCCACTTCTTCTTCTTTTACACCTTTTAAATGATTTACCCTTGATTCTAACCAACTTATGGCTGTGTATATATGTCCAGTGTCGTGTGGTTGTATTTGACTTTTAGCAAACTCTATTTCTTTTTCTAATATTGATATTCTAATTAAGTTACCGGAAAAATCTTTATTCTTTTTTTTCATTTTACCTCCTTGTATTATGGCCTTCTCGACAGGATTCGAACCTGTGGCCTCCGGTTCCGCAAACCGACGCTCTATCCAGCTGAGCTACGAGAAGTCTTTAAAACACACATGCCACTGCTTTTGTAACACGATCGTATCGAAAACTTCGCCATCCGTCAGCTTTAATATCCCAAACAGTAATAGTGCCTTCTTTACCAGGCTTGTCTGTCTTTGGTCTTTTATCTTCTGGAATCATATCTGTAATTTTCGTACATGTCATAATTCTTTC
>CEPA01023012.1_pt1 | contig 11945 bp, 8 predicted proteins | sample 356241 | NCBI WGS metagenome assembly CEPA01 (sample SAMEA2620542, study PRJEB7988) | marine metagenome | biome: marine biome (ENVO:00000447); feature: surface water layer (ENVO:00002042); material: "saline water (ENVO:00002010), including plankton (ENVO:xxxxxxxx)" | depth 5 m
TCAGAAGTTAGTTTTTCTTTAGTTTTAGAAAAATAAATTTTTTCTAAACCTTTACCCGAAATAAAACTTTCTAAAACTTGAAATTCATCGATATCATCGAGCTCAAAATGATTTATTAAAAAATTATTGTAGAGCCGTGTGTTACCCAATTCTGTTGCAGATACATATGGATGACCATTAATATATCTAAGCACTGAAAATCCCAGACCTGTGCCAGGGCCAATAGCTAGACAAGTTTGTTCGTTATCTATTTTGCCCCCTTTTATAACTTTTATATCTGAATCATCTAAAAGAGGCAAACAGTACCCTATTGATTCCCAATCATTTAAAAGAGAAAACATTTTTGTATTTGTATCTTTTTTTAATTCATCACTATCAAAAACTAGGTTGCGATTTGTCATTGTTATAGAGTTATTGGTTTTTGGTCCAGCTACAGACATCACGATCTCTGAGGACTTTGAATCTCTTACAATATTTCCTATTATTTCGTGTAGATGTTCATTCGAATCTATTTTTTGTTTTGAAATTTTATCTATGGATTTTAGCTCTTTATTGCCTAAACCAATTCTTAAATTAGTTCCACCAAGATCAAGTAAAAGAATATTTTCTGACAAAATTTGCTCCAAAATAAATTGTTGATTATATAAAAATTTTAGACTGCATAATAGAATGTAGTAAGGTAAATAAATGTCTTGGAAAAATAAAGTTATATATCAAATCTATCCAAGAAGCTTCATGGATTCCAATGGAAATGGCAAAGGTGATTTAAATGGAATTCAAAAAAAAATTGACTACATAAAACATCTAGGAGTTGATTATGTTTGGATATCACCTTTTTTCAAATCACCACAAAAAGATTTTGGCTATGATGTTTCTGATTATCGCTTGGTAGATAATTTATTCGGATCAAATGATGATTTAAAACGATTATTAGAAAAATTTCATGATGCTAATTTAAAAATGGTGATTGATCTGGTTATAAGTCATACATCTGATATGCATCCTTGGTTTATTGAAAGTCAGAAAACTAAAAAGAATAAATATACTGATTGGTATGTCTGGTCTGGAAAAGATAAAAACCATTTGCCTAATAATTGGCTATCTGTTTTTGGTGGGTCTTCTTGGAAATGGAATGAAAATAGAAAAATGTTCTTCCTTCATAACTTTTTAGATTCTCAACCAGACTTAAATTTTCATAATCCTGAAGTTCAAGAACAAATGTTAAAAGAAATAAAATTTTGGCTTGATTTTGGCATTGATGGTTTTAGGTTTGATGTAATTAATTTCATTTTCCATGATAAAGATCTCAGGGACAATCCCTTAAAAGATAAATCTGAAGTTAGGCCCTTAGGATTTAATAAAGATAATCCATATGGGCTTCAACATCATATATATGACAATACTCAAAAAGAAGTTCCAGCATATCTACAAAAAATAAGAATGCTTCTGGACAGATACGGAGCTATTTCTATTGGTGAAGTTGTATCAGATAAACCCTTTGAAACTATAGCTGCTTATACAAATGACGATCGACTACATATGGCATATTGCTTTGAATTTCTATCTGAAGAATTTGATTTAAATACAGTAGATGTAATTGCAGAAAAATTTTTCAAGGAAAATCCTAATTCTTGGCCATGCTGGGCCTTTAGCAATCATGACTCAAAAAGAATCACTACAAGATCTGGAAAAAATCCAAAAATTTTAATGGAAAAGCTTCTTAGCTTGAAGGGTAATATTTGCATCTATCAGGGAGAGGAACTTGGTCTTCCTGAAACAGAGGTAGGTTTTGAAGATTTGCAAGATCCATTTGGAAAGGCATTTTGGCCTGATTTTAAGGGAAGAGACGGATGTAGAACTCCAATGCCTTGGAATTCAAAGAAGAAAAATTATGGATTTAGTAAAGGTGAACCATGGCTTCCAATTGACAATAAATATAAAAATTTATGTGTCGATAAACAAGAAATTGATTCTGAATCAATGTTAAGTTTTACAAAAAAAATGATAAAGGAGCGAAATAAATAAAAGAATCGCTACCTAGCAAACTAGAATGTAAGTTGGGCCAGTCATTCTAGGTTGTATTTCTAGGCAGCGATAATTTGTTTATGGAATGTATTTTGTATGTAGGTTGCAAGATCTTTCATTCTGTTCGAAAAACCCCATTCGTTATCGTACCAAGCTAATATTTTTGTTGAACTTCCTATTTTCTGAGTATGCTGTTTGTCATAAACGCATGAATGAGGGTTTCCTTTGAAGTCTACACTTATAAGAGGAACGGAATTTACATCAACAATTCCTTTCATCTTTTGTTTTGAAGACTGTTCTATGATCTGATTCAATTCGTCAATTGTAAATTCTTTAGAAGTATTAAAAGTAAAATCTAGTAAAGAAACATTTGGAGTAGGCACTCTTATTGCAAGTCCATCCATTTTTCCTTGAAGCTCTGGAATAACCTCCCCAACAGCTGATGCCGCTCCAGTTTTTGTAGGAATTAATGATTCTGTAGCCGATCTAGCCCTAAATAAATCAACATGTGCAGTATCTAATAGCTTTTGGTCATTAGTATAAGAATGGATGGTATTAACTAAACCATTTTTAATTTTGAAGTTGTCGTTAACAATTTTAGCGATAGGTGCAAGACAATTTGTTGTGCATGAAGCGTTAGATATAATTTTATGATTTGAATTCAGACTTGAATGATTTACTCCAAATACAACTGTTTTGTCTACATTGGAACCTGGAGCAGATATTATTACCCTTTCAGCACCCGCCCTAAGATGTGCTTGTGCTGATTCTTTTGAAGTGAACAAGCCTGTACACTCAAAGACTAAGTCCACACCTAATTCTTTCCATGGTAGATTTTCAGGATTTTTTTCAGAAAAACATTTTATTTCAAATTTATTAACAAAAATAGATGAGTCATTGTGAGAAACTTCATCATTTAAAGTCCCATGTATGCTGTCATATTTTAATAAATGAGAATTTGTTGCTGTTTTAGCTAAATCATTAATTGCAATAATTTGTAATGGGCCATTATTATTTTCGATGTATGTTCTAAGAATATTTCTTCCAATTCTCCCAAATCCATTTAAAGCAATTTTCATTTATTTTTATATCTGATTTTTACCAAAAAACTACTTTTTTTTGTTAAATCAACAAAAGTGTAAACTTTTTAATGGTTAAATCAATTTTTTTTGCAAATTTAATAAGTAATTTATATAAAACTGAAATATTTTTTTATATTTACAATTGCATCTATAATTTCTGAATGTCTATTTGGTTTAAAGAATACAAAATTGAAGATATACAGATCCCTCCAGTAGGTATTGATGAACTTTTAGAAATTGAAATTATTGAACTTGGTAATGATTTTATTAAAACAAAGATGCCAGTAAATTCAAAGACTAAACAACCTCTAGGTCTTTTGCATGGTGGGGCCTCCTGTGTGCTTGCCGAGAGCACTGCTAGTATTGCTGCATTTCTTGTTGTGGACCCTAAGAAAAAAACTGTTGTTGGACTAAATTTGCTTGCCAATCATTTAAAGAGTGTAAAAGAAGGGTATGTTTATGCTACTGCTAAACCAAAGCATATAGGCAGGAGTACATCTGTATGGGATGTTCAGATTACAAACGAAGAAAAACATCTTATTTCACAAATAAGTTTTACTGCAATGCATAAGGATAATTAGAATGAAAAAAATCAAAATTTTTCTTTTACTATTTTTTTCAACACTAGGTTTCTGCGACTATCCAAAATCAATACTTTTTATAGGTAATAGCTATCTATATTATAACGATAGCATGCATAACCATGTCGAAGAATTGATGGAAGATTATTTTAAGGGTCAGGAAATAGTCACTAAAAGCGCAACTATTGGCGGATCTCGACTAGAAAATCATAATATTGATCACTTGCTAAAACCCAAAAATTTACAACGTAAAGAACAAGTAGATATGGTAATTATGCAAGGTGGAAGTGGTGAAGTGATTGATGAAACCTCAAGAAAAAAGTTTATAAAAACTGCAGTTAAATATAGTAAAAAAGCAAGAAAAAAAGGTGTTATTCCAGCTTTATACATGACTCATGCTTATACAGAAAATGATGATAGATATGAACCAAATCTAATTGAAAAAATAAAGATGACATATTATGAAGCAGGCAGAAAAAGTAATGCATTAGTTATTCCAGTTGGTATTGCATATGAAATCGCATATTCACAAAAACCAGATATAAAATTACATCATCCAGATGGCAGTCACCCTGGAATGTTAGGCACATACTTAGGTGCATGTGTAATTTTTGCATTTATAACAAGCCAATCCCCTGTTGGTCTTGATTATGACTACTTAAATCGTATTACAGATAAAGATAAATTATTTTTACAAGAAATTGCTTGGCAGACATACCTTGAATTTAATTAGTGTTTCAATAGAATAAAGGCATGACAGAACTTATAGTTAATATAGGCAAAAGGATAAGCAAAGTTGACAGTCTTGGCCTAACAGTTGTTTACACAATCGGACATATATTTATTGCCACCATTTGTGTTTATTTTATTACAGGTGCCCCTTTAAACCTTGCAGCGGCTGATGCATTTATTGAACCCATGATAAATGGAGTTTGGTTTTACTTCCTGCACTCTACCTGGAAGAGATTCAACAAGAAAAATTAATTGAATTAATTATCAATTTAACGCTATTTTAGTATGAGGCACTATATATTGACACTGGGCCGATAAGACCAGAAGGCTGCAATGGAGTATCAGCATCATAAGGATTCACAACTGTCCATATTTTTCGCTGAGATTCTGGAAGCTGCATATCTCCAATAATACGATTAACCCAAGTATTTACGATCTCGATTTCCAATTCATTTTCACCCGGTATTACTAAGTCCGAAATATCAAGTTGATAAGGTGGTGTCCATAAGCCACCAGCATATTTTCCATTAACTTTAACTTTTGCCATAGCGGTAAAATTACCTAAATCAATTAAAATCTTTTTATCCTTAGATAAAGATTGCAATGTAAATTTATTCGAATAATAGGCAGTTCCTGAGTAATACTTAATAAGCTCATTGTCTGAATTAGTCCAATCTAATAACTCTGAAAATTCTACTTGTTCTTTTGGTCCTCTTTGAGATGCATTAAAATTGACTTTCCAAGGTGAGTTAACATTTGTTAAAAGCGATAATTTTGGGTAATTTGTTGAAATGCTTGTTGATATTGGTGTATCTGAGGGTGTTCTAAAAACTACGAACACGCTTTCATAAGGTTCAAGCATCATAGGTACTGCAGTTACCTGCCCTCTAATATCAAAATCTGGCAGAACACGCCTTTCACCCGTAGTTGGAAGCCATAACTCTGGCAACATATTAGTTATTCTAAATTCTGGGGCAATGACTTGAGTTTGATTTGTCTGGTTTGTTAGATAATAAATTTCTTTCCCATCAAGTGTACGATGTCCAAAATGAATTGAATTATCTTGTGGTAATTTTACATCTGGAACTGTGTCAATTAAGTCAAATGCTTCTGTCATGTTCATACCATTAATAATAAGCCCCTTGCCTACTTGACGAGCCTTTACATTCACTCCGTCTATTTCGCCCCAAAGTAACTTCGCCATTTTCTTTACTTCTAAATCTGCCTGAGGTTGGTTTTGTAGACTTGGTGAACGGTTAGGTGGCGGTCCTAATATAACAGCACCGTCATTAACAAGTTGATTAATTTTAGTTAGTAATTCAGGGCGCATTGTCTCTAACTTTGGTAAAACCATAATCTTGTACTGTGTCCCATGTGGGAGAGTAATTAAACCGTCTTCAACAGTCATGTATTTCAAGATCACTTCAGCATTCATATAATCAAACTGGTAGCCTATAGGAACATCAGGGTCTGTAATGCCAGTCATTTTTGGTGTGTCCTCACCGATAAAATAAGCAATATCAGCAACATTTTTTCCTTGCTGAAGTAGAAAGTTACTACGTTTTAGATATTTTAAATAAACATCAATTTGCGAGAACCATGTATTTTTACGATTAAATTCCGTTCCAAACCAAGCATTCATACCAGGTGATTTGTCCTCATATGGTTGTGTGATATAAACATGCAATAAAGTATTGTTAATGCCCACTGCAAAAAAACGATCACCACGTTTTTTTATGATGCGAGGGTGACGGTAGAAGGCCATACTGCTAGATGTAAATGACTCTGCTGAAATCTTTGATTTTCCGTAAATATGTCCAGCTGAAGTAGCTGCACGGTTTTCTACATCACCCAAAGTTCCCTCACTCCAGAACTCGCCTCCTAGTTCATCAGTTTGTCCTCCATACATAAGAAATTCTCCTGGAAAGCCCCAATGTCCATAATTTTCTAGCCATGTAGTTAAATTGTGTTTGTTACTTACTTCCCTTAATCCTCCAACATAGTCATAGGCAATTTTATCTGCAACCAGACGACGCATGTCCCATAAAAATGCATCTGATGAATTTTGACTTCCTACCACTGTACCTTGATAGACTGGTAAATAAGGTAAAGGATCATAGCCATATGTTTCCTCAAACTCCTCTAAAAAACCATCAGTAAAATTCTGAGCACCTTTTTCATAGCTATCAAGAACCACCACTTTAAGTGATTTTCTATCCTTCTCGGGGACGCGTTCCAGAAGTTCACCAATATGTCCATAAAAATGAGTCTCAACATGCTTCTTACTCATCTTATCAACTTCATAACCAGTTGCTTCAGGAGATGCTGGACCATTTTTAATTCCAGTAGGTGTCATACCTGAACGTTGAATAATCCATTTTCCCTCAGGGACATCCCAATTTAATACACCATCTGAAGATAAAAAATCACTTAGATTAATTACTTTAGAGGGATCAACAACTAATGTTTGGCTATCAACATCTGCTTGCTGTTTCCATTGATACTCCTCCCAATAAGGTAATGGAGAGGAAAACATTTTTGCTAATGTCTTCTCTGCAAAACGTTCAACACGTGGGGTTTCAGATATTACAATCTCAGCAATTCCTGATATTTCCTCATTCTGAGGATAAACCCATTCATTTTGAGTGTTTTTATAATCAAAAATTAGACGAAAATCACTCGCGGTTACCTTAGGGAAAGAAATCACAACAGGCGCCCATGGAACAAATCCAACACTTATATTTGAGTTTGAGCGGTCTATTTCAAAATCTTTAATTGTTATAAATTCACCGTTATCTTTCTTTGCTTGAAATTGTACATTTGCCACCATCGGAACTTCGATAGTTGAAATAGTAAGACTTCGAGCTGTGAAGAATTCTTTTGCTTTTATATCAATAACAAATTCACCTTCAGAGGGGAATGTAAAACCTGTTTTAAGATTATCATCAAGAGCTTGGGATAATTTTGATATATTGGGTTTGGAATAAATTTCACTATTAGAAATATCTAAAACACTATTTTCACCAACTACACTTGGATACGCGACAACTCTTACGTCTTGAAATATTTCGTGTGGTTTTTCTAGTCTTTGAGAAAACTTTATTGGTCCAGTCACTTCTGTTTCTGAACTAATGAGATAACGCATTGAATTCTCAGCTTTTACCCATGGGCCTCCCGATTGAGACCATCCTGGTGAATTGAAAATCCCAATATCAATATCAAGTTCAGTTGCTGTTTTTAGGGCTACATGTATTATTTCCCACCACTCATCACTAAGCATTTTTACATTTCCATAGGGAACATCATCAAGTCCAATATTTCCAATGAAGGCACGATTAATGCCTGCTGCTTTCATTGAATGCAGATCACGCACAACTCCATCCTTTGAAATATTGTCAGATATCCAATACCAATAGACACTTGTTTGAATGCTTTCAGGAGGGTTTATAAAATCGTAATCAAGTTGTTGTATTTTAAGTTCGTTTTCCTTAACTTTTGAAGTGCCTTCACTGCAAGCAAATAGAAATATAAAAGAAACAGCTGGAATCATTATTAATTTCGATATTTGCTTAAATATTTTTTTCATAATCATATTTAATTTGAAATGTTAGATTTAATGCTCTCGACCCACATATTTGCAAATTTTTCATTCCCTTTTTCCGAAAAATGACATTGGTCAAATCTGAATTCTGTATCTATTAGCAAATCAGTATTTGGCCCTTGTAATATAATATCATTATCAATTACTAGCTTACGTTGGCTATTGGTTAAAACTTCATTAACCGGAAAAGCTGAGGTGCAGTAACTTGCTTGTGATAGATATATTGGCACTTCTATTCCTTTATCTTCTATAGACCTAACGAACTTAATAAAATTATCGTAGTAAAGATCGACCCTATCTGGATAATTATCGGATTCGCCTTGGTGAAAAAGAATTGCATCAACCCTGCCAAATCGATTAAAGAGATCTTTATATGTATTAATAAAAAAATCGAAATAATGTCCCTCTTTAAGTTGAGAAATTGACATACCTCCCCAACCTGTATTGGCAAATATGACCTTTGTATATATATTTTGTGTAATTAATTTATTACCAACAAGGCCCCAAACTGAGTCATCAACTCCCGTTGCACCTAGAGAGGGATTTTTATACTCATAAACTTCTCCAAGAAAGAATTGATAAACGTTAGGATAGTAATCAACATTCACTCTTCCGTGATTTGCTGAATTAGATTGCCCATATGTTAAAAAAATACCTGTATTTTCATCAGCATTCAAAGATATCTTTTTAAAGCTACTAACGTTAGAAAATCTTTCGCTATCCCATTCATTAATCGTAGCATAGACAATATCTTCATTATTTGAAGGCCATAATATTGGTAAATTTTGTTTGTTAAAGTTGCCTAAAAAAATGCCTGCAAAAAAAACTACAACTATCGCTAATACAAAACCTAACCTAGACTTACTAATCATTAAGCTATTTAATTAAAGAATTGTCTATTACTTTCCTATTAATATCCTTTAATGAACGACATCCAGTCAATGTCATCGCAACAATCATTTCTTTGTGAATTAAATCAATTACGTGCTCTACCCCTTTTTGCCCCTTAGCAGCAAGTGCATATACCCAACTTCTTCCAAGCAAAACAGACTTTGCTCCCAGTGCAAGCATACGAACAACATCAAGTCCTGAGGTTATACCTCCATCAACCAAGACATCGAGTTTATCTCCAACTGCATCTGCAATCCTAGGTAAAGATTTAGCAGATGAAATGACTCCATCAAGCTGCCTGCCTCCGTGATTAGAAACTATGATTCCATCAACATTCAATTTAGCGGCTTGCAATGCGTCCTCTGGATCAAGAATGCCCTTTAGAACAATTGGGCCATCCCAATTATCTCTTACAAATTCTATATCTTTCCAAGAAACTGCTGGATCAAAATTTGAACTCATCCAGCCCATAAAGTCTTCAAGGCCACTATTCTTTTTTAATACAGGTGCTACATTTCCTAATTTATGCGGCATTCCAAGTAACCCAACATCCAATGCCCAAGATGGTTTCATGATTGCTTGTGAAACTCTTCGTAAATTTCCTGAAAGCCAACTCTCTCCTGCTAAGCCTGAGTGGTAGTCACGATATCGTGAACCAGGGACTGGCATATCAACTGTAAAAATTAGTGCAGAACATTTTGCCTCTCGCGCTTGAGTTAACAAATCAATCATAAATGATCTATCTTTTATCATGTACAACTGAAACCAAAATGGCTTATTTGAAACCTTTGCAACCTCGTCTATGGGACATACGCCTACTGTTGACAATGCAAATGGCACTCCAGAACTTTCTGCTGCTTTTATAGCTTGGCATTCTCCTCTACGTGCATACATGCCCGCCAATCCAACCGGACCAAGTGCCACAGGTAAATTATAGTTAGAGCCAAATAATTCTACTTTTGTATCTATATCTGGAGAACCACTTAAAACTCTCTGCCTTAACGATAGAGCTTGCAAATCAGCTATATTCTGCTTCATTGTCACCTCAGAATATGAGCCGCCAGCTAAATATTCAAATAAAAATTTAGGTAATCGCTTTTTGGCAAGCAATTTGTAATCTCTAACACAGGCTGCTTTCATTTAATTTCCCCGATTGCTTTAAACCACGAAGATACATATAAGTCTAACCCTTCAATGTTGTATGGTTCACATTTTTCAAGCTCTAATATTGGCAATTGAGACCATTGAGTTAGTTGTGCAGCGCCCTTAACTGTTCCAGCCTCATCATTTGAAATATAAAGATTTTTTTTGCCACAAAGTTGTGCCACTAATCGACAAAGTATTGGGTTTTTTAAAAAGCTACCATCCATAATAACGTCGCCCTGCGTATTTAATTTGTTTAAACAGCAGCTTATCATGAGAGCACAATATATTGTAGCTAGAGCGGCGCCATTTTTAGGAATGCCAAGAATTTCTGATCTATTTTTTCCATAAGGGCCATTGCCATTACTAAAACTTGGTAATGCCATTACTCCATCTACAATAATTTGTTTTATATCATCATCGTTCACAATTTGGTCACTTGAACAGTTTGTTAAAGAACAAATCATTTCGTATTCCCTCCCGCCCATAAAACGAATACATGGAACTGGTTGCCCCTCAACATTAATATTCGCCAGCATATCCTTAGATGAATCCAGACAACCGAGTGATTCTTGGCTCGACATGCATACTACCCATGTCCCTGTTGATATCACACAAAATTCATCATTCCTTTTTGATAGTAAATACCTCAAATAACTTGCATTACTATCATGAACGCCCACATGAACAACACATGAGCTATTTAGCCCAGTAGCATCAGCAACATCTTTAGAGACTGTTCCAATAACATCCCATGCATTTGCAAATGGGGGGAATAACTTACTCCAAGACTGCTCTACTACAAGACTTGAAAATTTTTTTGAACTTGGCGCCCATAAGTCAGTATGACAGCCAATTGATGAAACTTCTGAAGAAAGATTCCCCGTTAAGCGCCATGACCAATATTGCGGATACATTAATATCGCATTCGCATTTTTAAATTCTTCTGGAAAATTTTTTTGTTGCCAAAAAAGCTGCTTACCAAAATTTAATCCAGCAGGAAGGCTTGGAGAAAAAGTCTCTTCAAAAGAGGGCCTAATGCCTTCATACTCAACATTAACAGACTCTAACCCATTCCACTCATAATCCATTATTGGTAAAACAAGACCATCTTCACCTTTAGATGTGTCTATAAGTGCTCCAGTAGCACCATGTCCAGAGACTACTAAAGAATTTATTTGAAAATTTTGAGAGCAGATTTTAATGGTCTTAATTATCCATGTCCAAATCCCGTCAACATCTACAGCATCGTAAAAAGAATTATGAAAAACACTATTTTTTTTATTGAAAGTAGCTAAATTATTATGAGATCTATCAAGAACATGAATCTTTATATTTGTTTTACCAATATCAATAACTAAAGAAGTTGCATCAGCAGCTGTCATGATTTTACTAACTCAATTTTTATACGATACCTGATGAATTTGAATTTGTTGAAGGTCTTGCTGATTCCAAATTTTTTCTATAATTAGCAGATCTATAAGTTGCTATGGGATCAATTGCACCACCAGCACGCATTCTGTACATTGCTAAAATTGGTGAAACATCTGTATTATAGGCTAGTTTTAACTCATTCGATGCCATTAGTGCATCATTTTCATCTTGATAGCCCTGTAATTTTTCACGATTAACTAACAGTGCCTTTAAGTATGATCTTTGCACCTCAACTGAAGAATTAATTAAGCTTTCAATTGGGTCAGTAACATTGTGTGATTGATCTAACATGTAAGCGGGATTAAATCCTTTGGCCTTACGGTATTCCGCATCAACAAGTTCGTTTAGTATCAAAAACTGTTGGTATGTATTAATACTTCCGCTATCCAGATCATCATCACCATATTTACTGTCGTTAAAATGGAAGCCTGCTAACTTTTGGAATTGAATTAATCT
>CEPA01172845.1_pt1 | contig 11922 bp, 24 predicted proteins | sample 356241 | NCBI WGS metagenome assembly CEPA01 (sample SAMEA2620542, study PRJEB7988) | marine metagenome | biome: marine biome (ENVO:00000447); feature: surface water layer (ENVO:00002042); material: "saline water (ENVO:00002010), including plankton (ENVO:xxxxxxxx)" | depth 5 m
CCAGATGAAATATTTTTTTTATTTCTTTTCTTTACTCTTTTTGTGTCTTCAGCCATGTATATTCCTTATCCAGTTTTCTTCTTGCCTGCTATAGCTTTAGCTGGACCTTTTCTTGTTCTGGCATTTGTATGTGTTCTTTGACCTCTTACAGGTAAACTTCTTCTATGCCTTAATCCTCTATAATTACCAAGGTCCATTAATCTTTTGATATTGGTAGATATATCCCTTCTTAGTTCGCCCTCAACTCTGTAAGAGCCATCAATAATCTCTCTTATCTGAATAACTTCTGTTTCAAGAAGCTCATTGACTCTCTTATTTTCATCTATTCCGGCTTTTTCGCATATATCCAAAGCTGATTTATTGCCAATGCCATGAATGTAGGTTAAACCAACAGATACTTTTTTATTTGTAGGTATGTTTACACCTGAAATACGAGCCAAAATAACCTCCAAATTATTATTTTTACAAACTGCTGAATTTGCGGATTATAGCCGTCAAATCATAACAGTCAACTAACTAAATGCCATTATCTAAAAAATTTTTAATATCAAGCGAAACTTGATTAATACTATTCATACCATTGATTTTCTTAAATTTTTTATTACCAGAATAAAATTGACCTAATGGAGCGGTTTGAATTTGATACTCCTTTAATCTCTTAACTAGTATATCTGCCGTATCATCGGCTCTAATTTCATCAATATTCTCTGAAGACCTTGTCTCTATTCTTGACTCAAGGACATCAAAATCAACATCCAAAAATAAAATCTTATCAATACTTCGGTTAATATCTCTAAGTATTAAATCTAATGATTCGGCCTGAGTTATATTTCTTGGATAGCCATCTAGAATAAATCCATTAGCGCAATCATTTTGTGAAATTCTATCTACAATAATTTCTAAAACTAGCTGATCTGATACTAACTCACCATTAGCCATTATATCTTTTACTTTCTTTCCCAATACAGTATTTTGTTGCACTGCTTTACGCAGCATGTCTCCTGTGGATAAATGAGGAATTAGTAACTTATTTTTAATAAATTTTGCTTGTGTACCCTTTCCGGATCCTGGAGGCCCCAATAAAATAATAATCATGATTTTCTTCTTGATGCTAATCTTGACTTTTTTAGAAGACCCTCATATTGATGAGCAAAAAGATATCCTTGAAATTGTGTCATTGTATCCATAGCAACATTTACAATAATTAATATTGATGTTCCGCCAAAATAAAAAGGTACAGCATAGCTAGAAATTAAAAATTCAGGTAAAAGACAGACTAAAACAAGATATGTAGCTCCGACAACAGTGAGTCTACTTAAAATAAAATCAATATATTCAGCAGTTTTTTCACCTGGTCGAATTCCAGGAATGAATCCACCCTGTTTTTTTAGATTATCAGCAGTATCGGAGGGATTAAATACTATGGCAGTATAAAAATAACAAAAGAAAACAATTAAACCTGCATAAATGAGCATATACAGAGTTTGTCCCCTTCCTAGCATAGCTGTAATAGTATTTAAGAAACTGTCTCCTTCTCCAGTTGAAAAATTAGCAATTGTAATTGGCATTAAAAGTAGAGATGATGCAAAAATTGGTGGAATAACTCCAGCAGTGTTTAATTTAAGAGGCAAATGAGAATTATCACCTCCAAATATTTTATTACCTACCTGTCTTTTAGGATATTGAACTATCAATCTCCTTTGGGCTCTTTCCATAAAAACTACAAAAGTTAAAATAATAATAACCAAAAAAACAAGTCCTATAATTAAAGCACCAGATAACGCTCCCTGTCTTCCTAGCTGTAGAGTTCCAAAAAGTGCAGCAGGTAATTCAGCTATAATACCTGCAAAAATAAGAAGTGATATTCCATTTCCTAAGCCTCTGGAAGTGATTTGCTCACCTAACCACATTAAAAAAATTGTTCCACCAACTAATGTAATAACGGCAGAAATCTTAAAGAACAGACCTGGATCAGTAACAACACCGGAAGCACCCTCTAATCCAACAGCTATTCCCCATGCCTGAATTGTCGCTAAAAAAACGGTCCCGTAACGAGTGTATTGATTTATTTGTCTTCTTCCTTGTTCACCGCCTTCTTTTTTTAGATAATTTAATCTTGGGACGACAGGAACAATAAGCTGAATTATGATTGATGAAGTAATGTATGGCATAATTCCTAAAGATAAAATAGCCATCCTACCAACAGCACCACCAGCAAACATGTTAAATATACCAATTATCCCAGATTGATTTTGTTCAAAAATTTGTCTTAAGGTATCAATATTAATACCAGGAAGAGGTAAGTATGTTCCAAATCGATAAACCAGAAGCGCTAAAAGTGTGAACCAGATTCTTTGTTTCAGTTCGGTTGCATTCTTAAATGCAGAAAAACTTATATTAGACGCTAATTGTTCAGCAACTGATGCCATTTACTTTTCTTCCATTTCTTCAGGACTATTGTTATTTTCATCAAGGTTTTCACCTGTATTTTCAGTTGTTTCATTTTCAGATTTAGCTTCTAAATTTAAATCATTATTTTCTTTCGAGACTTTCTTAGTTATTTTTCTATTTCTTCTCGCTTTAGGTTTTTCAAGAATAGTTACGCTTCCTCCTAAAGACTTAACCATTTCAATTGAGGAACTGGAAGCTTTTGTAATCGACAAATCAATTTTGGCTTTCAAATCACCTTTATTTAATAATTTAAAGCCATTTGAATTTCTTTTTAGTTTACAGGAGGAAATAAAGTCATTTTCGGTAATCTCTTTATCAACTTTTAAAATACCTTTATCAATATAATATTGAATTTTACCTGTAGTAATCTCAGTATATTGTTTTTTTGTATAATTATTAAAACCTCTTTTAGGTAAACGCATATGTATTGGCATTTGTCCACCCTCAAAACCTTTAATTGCTACACCAGATCTTGATTTTTGTCCTTTATGCCCTCTTCCAGCAGTTTTTCCTTTCCCAGAGCCAATACCTCTACCAATTCTTGTTCTTGATTTTCTAGATCCTGGATTATCACTTAATTCATTTAATCTCATAATTAGTCCTCTATAACTTGTACAAGATGATTTACCTTTTTAATCATACCTCGAATAGAAGGTGTATCTTCAAGCTCGACAATTTTGTTTATTTTATTTAAACCTAAGCCTATCAAATTCTTTTTTTGGTATGGTTGACGTCTAACTGAACTTGATACTTGTTTAACCTTTATTTTTTTCATTTAAGCCTCGCTAATAACCACATCTTGCCCAACAGATTTAGTAACAACTTCACTAACTTTTTTATTTCTTCTAGCCGCTACTTGTCGAGGGCTATCGATTTTTGATAAAGCATCAATTGTAGCTCTAACCATATTATATGGATTTGAAGAACCAATAGACTTTGCAACAACATCTTGAACTCCTAAAACCTCAAAAACAGCTCGCATAGGTCCACCTGAAATTATTCCAGTACCTGGGGGGGCAGTTCTCAAAATAACCTTACCTGCTCCATGACGACCCTCAATATCGTGATGTAAAGTTCTACCCTCTTTTAGAGGAACTTTTATTAACGAATTTTTTGCAGAGTCAGTTGCTTTTTTTACAGCCTCAGGTACCTCACGAGCCTTACCGTGGCCAAAACCAACATGACCTTTTTGATTACCGGCGACAACTAAAGCAGCAAAACTGAATCTTCTACCCCCTTTAACCACTGATGCAACTCGATTGATAAAAACTAATTTATCAATAAACTCATTATCATTATCATTATCCTGAAAATTTCTGTCTTCTACAGCCAAAATAGCCTCCTAAAAAATTAATCCTGCTTCTCTAGCACTATCTGCTAAAGCTTTTACTCTTCCGTGATATTTATATCTACCTCTGTCGAAATAGACATTTTTTACCCCTGCATTAATACCTTTTTCAGCTATTAGAGCACCTACTTTTGAAGCACCACTTATATCACTTCCTTTATCTTTAAATTCTGCATTAAGCGAAGAGGCAGAAGCAATCGTTTTTCCAGATGCGTCATCAATAATTTGGGCATAAATATGTTTGGATGATCTAAAAACAGTAAGTCTACATTTATCCTTAGCTCTTACTTTTAGATCTTTCCGAACACGATTTTGTCGTCTAATATTTCTATTTAATTTTGACATAGGATTACTTCTTTTTACCTTCTTTTCTAAATATATACTCATCTTCGTATTTTACACCTTTACCTTTATATGGTTCAGGCGGTCGAAAAGATCTGATTTCAGCAGCAACTTGGCCAACTTTTTGCTTATCAATTCCACTAATAATAATTTCTGTTTGGGACGGTGTTTCAATTTTAATTCCTTCAGGTGTCTCATAGTTAACATCATGGCTAAAACCTAAGGATAACTGAATGTTACTTCCTTTCATTTGAGCCCTATATCCGACACCATTAATTTCTAATTTTTTTGAAAACCCTTCACTAACACCTATGATACTATTAAATATAAGAGTTCTTTGTAGGCCCCAATTCTTTACAAAATCAGGATTATTTGTTGATTTATTAATGCTAATTGTATTATCAGAAATTTCGATTTCTGAACCCTCAAATATAGGCGCAGATAATTCACCCTTAGGGCCAGAAATCTTTATTTCGTTCTGATCAAGGCTTGCTTTCACATTATTGGGTATTTCTATAATTTTTTGACCTATTCTCGACATAACTTAACACTAATTAAAAAACTGTACATAAAACTTCACCACCAACATTATTAGTTCTTGCTGATTTATCTGACATAACACCTTTAGGAGTAGACAAAATAGAAATACCTAAACCATTACGAACAAGATTCATACCTTTAACCGAAGAGTAAACTCTTCTACCTGGTTTTGACACACGTGTTATTTCTCTAATTACTGGTTCACCTTCATGATATTTTAAATCAATTTGTACTTCTGATTTCCCATTATCATAACTCGTTGTTGAAAAACCCCTAATAAAACCTTCATCCTTTAAAACCTCAAGAACATTTATTCTCAAATTAGAACTTGGAGACTCCACAGAATCTTTTCCTCTCAAATGAGCATTTCGAATTCTGGTGATCATATCACCTATTGGATCGTTAATATTCATTAGTACCTCACCAACTTGATTTAACTACACCAGGTAGTTTACCATTAGATGCAAGTTCTCTAAGAGCTATTCTGGATAAACCAAACTTTCTGTAAACTGATCTTGGTCTACCAGTTAGAGAACATCTATTTCGTATTCTTGATTTAGATGAATTCCTTGGAAGTTTTGATAATTTTAATCTTGCATCAAATCTTTCTTCTGCAGAAGAAGATTTGTCATTAGCAATAGCTAAAAGATTTGCTCTTTTATCTTTATATTTATTCCATAGTTTTCTTCTTTTTAAGTCTCTTTGAACTAAACTTACTTTTGCCATACTTATCCTCTTATTTAGTTTCCAAATGGAAAATTAAAAACTTTCAATAATGCAAGAGCTTCATCATCAGTTTTGGCAGATGTTGAAATAATAACATCCATACCCCAAACATCTGTTACAGACTCATAATGTATCTCTGGAAAAATAATGTGCTCTTTTATACCAAATGCATAATTTCCCTTACCATCAAAACTTTTGTTATTAAGCCCTCTAAAATCCCTTACTCTGGGTAAAGCTATATATATTAACCTATCAATAAATTCGAACATAATTTTTTTTCTTAGGGTAACCTTAACTCCTACTGGAAGACCTTCTCTAAGTTTAAAACCAGCTATAGCTTTTTTTGCGATAGTTTTGACTGGTTTTTGACCAGAAATTAACTCTAATGCCTCTACTGCAGAGTTAATTTTTTTACTATCACTAACATTTTCACCGATACCCATATTTAATACAATCTTATTAATCTTTGGGACTTCCATGGGATTTTGATATCCGAAAGTGTTAATAAGGTCGGCAGTGCCTTTCTCATTATAAAGTTTTTGTAATCTAGGTAGCTCGAATTCAGTCATTTATTAAATCTCCTGTTTTTTTTGCATACCTATTGTATGAGCCCTTTTTATTTAGCTTGAAGCCAACTTTTGTAGGTTTTTTACTTTTAGGATCGATAAGCATTAAGTTAGATTTATGTATTGGCTTCTCTTGATCCACAATACCTCCCTCGTCTTCTTGAGAGGGTTTTTTATGTTTTTTTACAATATTTAATCCTTGAACAATTGCTTTATCATTACCAATGATTTGAGTAATTTCTCCTTCCTTACCTTTATCTTTACCAGCAAGGATGTAAACCTTATCTCCTTTTCTAAGTTTTGCCGCCATTATATTACCTCCGGTGCTAAAGAAACTATCTTCATCAAATTTTTGGCTCTTAGTTCCCTTGTAACTGGACCAAAAATTCTTGTACCAATTGGTTCACCTTGTGCATTTACTAAAACGGCTGCGTTAGTATCAAAACGAATTGCACTTCCATCTTGCCTTCTTATTTCCTTTTTTGTTCTTACTATAACTGCTTTAAGAACCTCACCTTTTTTCACCCTACCTCTTGGAATAGCCTCTTTAACAGATACAACTATAATATCACCTACATCAGCAGTTCTTCTTTTGGAGCCCCCTAACACCTTTATGCATTGGACAAGTTTGGCGCCAGAGTTGTCTGCTACATCTAATTTAGATTGCATTTGAATCATAATTAATTCCCTATTACTAATCCTCTAAAACAGTCCAAGTTTTTGTCTTTGAGATTGGTCGACATTCTTGTATTCTTACGGTATCTCCAACTTTAAACTTATTATTTTCATCATGTGATTTATAGTTTTTAGAGCTTCTTATAGTCTTCTTATAAAAAGGGTCGGAAAATCTTCTTTCTACTTTAACTGTTAGAGTTTTATCGGCTTTATCACTTATTACTATTCCTTTTAAAATTCTTCTAGGCATTTAATGACTCCACTTTTTTATTTTTAATATTAAAAAAAGTTTTTGCTCTTGCTATATCTTTTTTAATCTTTGAAATATCTGCAGTATTATTATTCTGACCAGACATTATTTCGATTTTAAGATTAAAGAGCTCTTTTTTCAGAACTTCAATATGATCAACTAATTGATCTTTACTCATGTCACTAATTTCTTTTTTCTTTTTTGCCATTATTTAATTCCTTCACCAGGTCTAGTAATAATTTTTGTTTGTAATGGTAGTTTTGAAGAACCTAAATTGAGAGCTGTGTAAGCAATTTCTTGTGGGACTCCATCTATCTCAAACATCACTCTACCGGGTTTAACTTTTGCAGCCCAAAATTCCGGAGTTCCTTTACCTTTACCCATTCTTACTTCTGTAGGTTTTTTTGAAACAGGAACATCAGGAAAAATTCTTATCCACACTTTACCAGCTCTTTTCATATGTCTTGTAATTGCTCTTCTGGCAGCTTCAATTTGTCTAGATGTGACCCTTTCAGCTGTAATGGCTTTTAGACCATATGATCCAAAATTCAGTGAGGTGCCGCCTTTAGCTTTTCCCTTAATTCTGCCTTTATGGGCTTTTCTGTATTTTGTTTTCTTTGGTTGTAACATTTAAATTAAAGCCCCGTTCCTTGATCAAGTGTTTTATCTTCAGATTTTTTATCTTTAGCGAATGGATTGTGCTCCATAATATCACCCAGATAAATCCAAACTTTAATTCCACAAATTCCATATGTTGTATGAGCAGATGCAACACCATAATCAACATCTGATCTTAAAGTATGAAGGGGTACTCTACCCTCTCTATACCACTCAGTTCTTGCGATCTCTGCTCCACCTAGACGGCCACCACAATTAATCCTAATTCCTTTGGCACCTAACCTCATCGCAGACTGAACAGCTCTTTTCATAGCTTTCCTAAAACCAACACGTCTTTCTAATTGTTGGGCAATATTTTCAGCAACAAGTGTTGCGTTTATCTCTGGTTTTCTAACCTCTACAATATTAACAACAACATCTGATGATGTTAATTTTTGAAGTTTTTTTCTAAGACTTTCAATTTCTGAACCCTTTTTTCCAATTATTAACCCTGGTCTACCTGAGTGAATGGTAACTAAACATTTTTTATGTGGTCTTTCTATCACAACTCGAGAAATTGCTGCGTTCTTGAGATCTTTAAAGATCATCTTCCTCATATTAAGATCTTCCTTTAATAGAATTGAATATTCATTTTTTCCTGCATACCAAGCGGAGTCCCATGTTCTATTGATACCAAGTCTCATGCTTATAGGATTAACTTTTTGACCCATTATTTTATATCCTCAAAATTTTTTTCTTTTAAAATTATAGTTAATTGGCTAAATGGCTTTAAAATCTTAGCTGCTCTTCCTCTAGCTCTTGCTCTAAATCTTTTCATCACCATATTTTTTCCCACATAAGCTTCATCAATATATAACTTATCGATATCGAGGGCATGATTGTTTTCTGCATTAGCTATAGCGCTTTGAAGAATATCTCTAACAGTGTTTGAAATTCTCTTTTTTGAAAACTCAAGATAGGAAAGAGCATCGTCAACTTTTCTTCCTCTAATTGACTTAGCCTCAAGATTTAATTTGTAAGGACTAATTCTTATCATCTTGCCTATTGCTTTTGAGGATGGTTTATTTTTATTTTTTATTTTTTCATTCATTTAATTTCTCTTAGCTGACTTATCAGAAGTATGACCAAAATAAGTTCTAGTAGGTGCAAATTCTCCAAATTTATGTCCAACCATATCTTCGGTAACAAGAACTGGAATAAACTTTTGTCCATTATGAACGCCAAAGTTTAAACCAACAAACTGAGGTAGGATAGTTGACTTTCTGCTCCAGATTTTAATTACATCTTTTCTTCCAGACGCTCTCGCAGCTTCTGCTTTTTTTAATACATAACTCTCCACAAATGGTCCTTTCCAAACTGATCTAGCCATTATTACCTTCTCTTCCTTTTTTGATGTCTACTTTTAACAATATATTTGTCTGAGGACTTATTTGATCTAGTTTTTTTGCCTTTTGTCGGAACACCCCATGGAGTTACAGGATGACGTCCTCCAGATGTTTTACCCTCACCCCCACCATGAGGATGATCAACCGGATTCATTACAACACCTCTTACTGATGGTCTTTTTCTTTTCCATCTATTTCTTCCAGCTTTAGCTAATTTTTGGTTTGAATTATCAGGATTTGAAACAGCACCAATTGTTGCATAACATTCTGCAGAAATTAACCTTTGTTCTCCTGAAGTTAGACGAATAATTGCCATACCTTGATCTCTGCCTACTAACTGTGCAAATGTTCCTGCTGATCTAACAAGTTGGCCTCCTTTACCTGGTTTCATTTCAATATTATGTATAATTGTTCCAATAGGTATTTTAGTCATTGGTAGGGCATTTCCAGGCTTGATATCTGAGTTAGGTCCAGATGAGATTTTATCACCAACAGATAATCTTTGTGGCGCGATAATATATCGATGTTCATTTTCATACTTAATTAATGCAATAAAAGCAGTCCTATTTGGATCATATTCAAGTTTTTCAACTATACCAACAGCGTCAATATTGTTTCTTTTAAAATCTATTTTTCTATACAACCTTTTATGACCGCCTCCTCTTCTCCTCGAGGTAATTCTTCCTTTATTATTTCTACCAGCTTTGGAGGGTAATCCTTCAGTAAGTTTCTTTATTGGTCTATCTTTAGATAAAGAAGATTTATCTACTAAAACTAGACCTCTTTGCCCAGGACTTGTCGGTTTATATTGTTTTAATGCCATAGTTAATTAAACAGAACTCATTGTATCAATAGTCTGACCTTCCTCTAATGTAATAATTGCATGTTTAAAATCTTTTCTTTTACCTTTAAAGTTTCTAAAATTTGTTGACTTACCTTTTCTACGAAGGGTGTTTACAGATTTAACCTTAACCTTGAAAATCTCCTCAACACTTTTTTTAATTTGTTTTTTATTAGATTTTAAAGCTACTTTGAAGATGACTTTATTTGCCTCTGATAAGAGAGTAGATTTTTCTGTAACCACAGGGCTTAACAAGATATCATAGTTACTTATTATCATTTGCATCTCTCCATTATTTTATTAAGAGACTCTTTAGTAATAATAAGCTTCTCATTATTTAGGATATCATAAACATTAAGGCCATCAACTTTAAGAAATTCTATATTTTTTACATTTTTTAAGGCTTTAACAAATGGATTTTCATTATCAAAATTATTTATAATTAAAGAATTATTTAAATTAAGCTTTTTCATTTTTTCCTTAATAGATTTAGTTTTTGAAAAACCAGTCAAATCTCCATCAACAAGAATAAGCTCATTATTTTTTGCCTTAGCAGATAAAGCGTGTTTTAAACCTAACTTTCTAATTTTTTTTGGTAACTTAGTAGAGTGATCTCTTACTTTAGGTCCAAAAGCAGTACCACCTCCCCTGAACAGATTAACTTTTTTTGTCCTATGCCTTGCGCCACCTGAACCTTTTTGTCTCATAATTTTTTTTGTACTACCTATTATCTCGCCTCTACTTTTTGTTTTTCTTGTACCTGATCTTTTTCTTGATAATTGCCATGTTACTACTCTGTGTAAAATATCCTTCCTTGGATCAAGTCCAAAAAACTCATCCTGTAAGTTTTCAGTAGAAGTCTTTTCAGTCTCGATATTTACTAAATTAACTTTCATGATTAGTCTCTTTATCAGTTGGAGTTTCTTCAATAGGAGTTTCTTCAATAGGAGTTTCTTCAACTGTAGTTTCTTCAATAGGAGTTTCTTCAGTTGATAAATGGCCTTTAATGCCGGCTGGTAATGGAAGATCTTCAGAATTTTTGATCTTAATCGAGTCTTTTAAGATAACCCATCCACCTTTCGATCCTGGAACAGACCCTTTGACAAATATAAAACCGTTTTCACTATCAGTTTTAATAATTTGTAAGTTTTGCGTTGTTACAGTAGATGATCCCATATGACCCGCCATCTTCTTGCCTTTAAATACCTTACCAGGATCTTGACATTGACCAGTTGAGCCATGACTTCTGTGACTAATTGAAACACCGTGTGATGCACGAAGCCCGCCAAAATTATGCCTTTTCATCGCACCTGCGAAACCTTTACCAATAGAAGTTGCAGTAACATCAACAAACTGTCCATCTACAAAGTGTGAAGCTACAATTTCTGTTCCATTATCAATAATATTTTCAGGTGATACTCTAAACTCTGAGAGCTTTAATTTTGGTTCAACTTTATTTTTAGAAAAATGACCTTTCATAGATTTTGAAAGTTTTTTTTCTTTAATTTTTCCAACTCCGATTTGTATTGCAAAATAACCATTTTTTTCCTCAGTCATAGATGAAATTACTTGGCAATTATCTAAGTGAAGAATTGTTACAGGAATATGAGTACCTTTTGAGTCGAATAAGCGACTCATTCCTAACTTTTTGCATATTAAACCTGTTCTCATAACAAAACCTATAATTTTATTTCAACATCGACACCAGCAGCTAAGTCTAACTTCATAAGGGCATCTACAGTTTGAGGAGTAGGATCAATAATATCCATAAGTCTTTTATGAGTCCTGATTTCAAACTGTTCTCGACTTTTTTTATCGATGTGAGGGCTTCTGAGAACTGTAAATCTCTCAATCCTTGTTGGTAAAGGAACTGGCCCCCTCACATCAGCTCCTGTTCTTTTTGCAGTTTCCAAAATCTCTTTTGCAGAAGTATCAAGAACCCTATGATCATATGCCTTAAGTCTTATACGTATATTTTGTTCTTTCACCCTAACCTCTTCTTACTATGCCAATTTTGATATAATTTCTTCTGATACAGCTTTTGGAACTTCTTCATAATGATCAAACTGCATTGTAAATACTGCTCTACCCTGAGACATTGATCTTAAATTATTTACATATCCAAACATATTTGCTAATGGAACCATACTATTGATGACTGTTGAAGGACCTCTTGTTTC
>CEPA01019833.1_pt1 | contig 11906 bp, 8 predicted proteins | sample 356241 | NCBI WGS metagenome assembly CEPA01 (sample SAMEA2620542, study PRJEB7988) | marine metagenome | biome: marine biome (ENVO:00000447); feature: surface water layer (ENVO:00002042); material: "saline water (ENVO:00002010), including plankton (ENVO:xxxxxxxx)" | depth 5 m
AAGCCTTGGTACAAATTCGGAATCAATCCAAACCGGCTTAATTTGTGCTTTTGATACTCCCAAGATTCCAATCTCTGGGCTATTAACAATTGGTGTGAAACCGTTGCCACCGATAGCTCCTAAACTTGATACCGTAAAACAACCACCTTGCATTTCATTTGGAGTTAACGCCCCATTTCGAGCTTTATCAGCCATGTCCAAAACATTTTTTGCTATTTCCCAGACTCCCATTTTATCAGCGCTTTTGATTACTGGAACAAACAACCCTTTTTCCGTGTCCACTGCCATACCAATATTCACATACTCTTTTTGTACATAATTATCTCTATCATTTAGCGGAGACCGATTAAATTCAGGATTCTCTTGTAAAGCGATCGCTACAGCTTTTATGACGAATGCTACAGGGGTTAGTTTTATTCCTTTCTCTAACGCTGAGTTTTTATGTTTTCCTCTAAATTCTTCAAGATCTGTTATATCAGCATTATCAAATTGAGTGACATGAGGAACATTCAACCAATTTTTTTGCATATTTAAGGAAGTTATCTTTTGTATTTTGGACATTGATCTAACTGAGTTTTCGCCATAATTATCAAAAGGAGGGATATCCACAGAGGGCATAATCATTTCAGAACTTTGTTTAGTCGTGTTAGATGATTTTCCCAATCGAAGTTTTATAAAGTTATGCACGTCATCTTTTGTTATTCTACTCTTAGGCCCACTGCCGCTGACTTCTGATAAATCAACACCAAGTTCTCGAGCTAGCATACGAACTGATGGCCCCGCATGAATAACCTCAGCCTGAATATTTTCCTCGTTAAAACTTTTAACCGGGTCTTGTTTAATTTCATTTGCCGTTTGAGTCTCTGTTTCTTTTACCGCCTCTATCTTTGTCTCTATTTCTGTATCAGATTCAGGCTCTGTTTCTGGATTCTCAGTATTTTGATTCTTTTGGACATTCTGTTCATTGAGATTATTAGTTTCAATCTCTGCAAGAGGATCTCCTACAGAAACGGTGTCACCTTCAGAAACCAAATACTTCACAAATATCCCACCAACTGGTGAGGGAACATCCATTGTCGCTTTATCCGATTCTAAGACGAGGATAGACTCTTCTTCCTCTATCGAGTCCCCTTTATTGAGAGTGAGTTCGATCACATCAACTGACTCTGCTCCGCCTAAATCAGGTACTTTTACTACTGTATGTTTCATGTTTTTATTTTTAATAAATAATGTTTTTACAAAAGTGATCCTGGATCACTATAGTATTAGTGGATTCAATTTATCAACATCAATGTCAAATGTTTTAATCGCCCTTTTCAACTCATTCGCACTGATCTTGTCCTGTTGAGCCAAAATATTTAATGTCGCAATCACAATAAAGTATCTATCAACTTCGAAAAAGTTTCGGAGAGTTTCTCTACTGTCACTGCGTCCAAAGCCGTCTGTTCCAAGTACATGAAGGTCATCAGGTATATATTTTCTTAGTTGTTCTCCATATGCCTTCATGTAATCAGTAGCAATTACAAAGGGACCATTGGAGTCCTCCAATATCCTCTCGATGTATGCCATCTTTTTGTTCTTTTCGGGATTAAGCATATTCCATCGATCAATCTCTTGGCCATCTCTCACCAGTTCATTGATGCTTGTAAGACTCCAAATATCAGATGTGATAGAGTAATCATCTGCTAAAATTTTTGAAGCGGCAATGACCTCATGCAATATCGTGCCCGCCCCCATCAAATTTACATTGATACTTTTCTTTTTGTTTTTAGTAAGCTTAGTTGAATCTACTTTATACACTCCAGCAATGATGCCTTGCTCTACTCCCTCTGGAATAGATGGATGATTATAATTTTCATTCATAGTTGTGATGTAGTAAAAGAAGTTTTCCTTTTTTCCATACATACGTTCGAGTCCATCCTGAATAATTACCGCCAGCTCATATGCATAAGTAGCATCATAACTTTTACAATTAGGAATCGTGTTTGCGAGGATATGACTATGTCCATCTTGATGTTGCAGCCCCTCTCCATTTAATGTCGTTCTTCCCGCAGTTGCACCTATTAAAAAACCTCTTGCTTGACTGTCTCCAGATGCCCAGGCTAGGTCGCCGATTCGTTGAAACCCAAACATAGAATAAAAGATATAAAAAGGTATCATTGCCTGTTGGTGAGTGCTGTATGAGGTGGCTAGAGCAAGCCAGGCAGACATGGCGCCAGCTTCATTAATTCCTTCTTCTAAAATAATACCCTTCTTATCCTCTTTGTAGTACATGATTTGCTCTCGATCATGGGGTACGTACTTTTGTCCTGCAGCACTGAAAATACCCATTTGCCGAAACATTCCCTCCATTCCAAATGTTCGTGCTTCATCCGGAACAATTGGAACAACTCGCTTTCCAATTTCTTTGTGCTTTATTAGGGAGGTCAATATTCTCACGAAAGCCATGGTGGTAGAAATTTCTCGATCACCACTACTCTGTATCAATTTTTCAAAATACTCTAAATTTGGGACAGAAAGAGCTCCAAATTCTGATCGTCTAGAGGGCACATTTCCTCCTAGCATTGACCTTCTTTTGCGCATATATGAGAGCTCTGGGCTATTTTTTTCAGGTCGATAGTATGGAACCGTCTCTAATTGTTCATCAGATATTGGTATACCAAATCGATCTCTGAACCTCCTCAAATTCTGGAGATTCAATTTTTTTACTGAGTGTGTATCATTTGCTGCTTGTCCACCATCACCAAGGCCATAACCTTTAACTGTATGCGCTAGAATAACAGTCGGCGATCCTTTGTGAGCGGTTGCCTCAGCGTAGGCTGCATAAACCTTATAAGGATCATGGCCACCTCGATTAAGTGCCATTATTTGATCATCACTTAAGTCTTTAACAAGATCCAACAATTCTGGGTACTTTCCAAAAAAATGTTTTCTCGTGTAGGCTCCTCCGTTAAATTTATAATTTTGAAGCTCTCCATCGCATACCTCATTCATTCTCTTTAAAAGTAGACCACTTTTATCTTTTTCAAGTAACGGATCCCAATGTCGACCCCAAACCACTTTAATGACATTCCATCCCGCACCTCTAAAAATTCCCTCCAACTCTTGTATTATTTTTCCGTTACCACGCACTAAACCATCTAATCTTTGTAAATTACAGTTGATAACAAAAATTAAATTTTCCAATCTCTCCCTTCCAGCAAGCGAAATCGCACCTAATGTTTCAGGCTCATCACATTCACCATCACCTAAAAAAGTCCAAACCTTCCTATCTTCACTAGAGACTATCTCTCTCGCTGACAGATAATTCATAATATGTGCTTGGTAAATAGCTTGAATTGGCCCAAGACCCATAGAGACAGTGGGGAACTGCCAATAATCAGGCATTAACCAAGGATGAGGGTAAGATGACAATCCATCAACATCTACCTCCCTTCTGAAGTTATCAAGCTGCTTTGCGCTAAATCTGCCCTCTAAGAAAGATCTTGCATACATTCCTGGAGAGCTATGACCTTGAAAAAAAATTAAATCGCCAAGATGGTCTGCGGTAGCACCTCTAAAAAAATAATTAAAGCCAACATCGTAAAGTGTGGCAGCAGACGAAAAAGTTGCAATATGCCCGCCTATACCTTCACTACGTTCATTTGCTCTCATCACCATAGCGAGTGCATTCCAGCGAATCAGTGATCTAATTCTCCTCTCCATAAAGAGATCTCCGGGCATCACTTTTTCGCGATTAGCGGGAATGGTATTGCAGAAGTTAGATGTAACTGCAGTAGGCAGCTCAACCCCACTATCGGCGGCTTTTTGATTCAGTTCAGTTAAAATGTGCCTCACTCTCTCCTCTCCGTGAGTAGCATAAAGAGAAGAAAGAGCGTCCAGCCATTCTTTTGTTTCGCCAGGATCAATATCAGACATGAGAAACCTTTGGTTTATTTTGTAGTATAACTACAAAAAAAGTAAATTTAAACAAAAATACGAAAACAAAAACGAGATAATATTAATTAATTTATGATAAAATATTGATTTATAATAAAATATTAATTTTCTTATATTTAATTTTACTACAAATTTTAAAAAGAATTTTGGTTAATTAACTTTTGAGTCTTCCACCATGACTCATTTATCTCTAATAATCCGAGATCCGTAACTATTCTTTTTAATCGTAGCTTATCATGTTCGCTCAAAAAGCTACCTACTTCCACACTAACATCATCGTCCGAAATACTGAATCTAGGCAAATGTCCTGTCGACGCACTAGGATGCACTACAAAATAGCATGGTCGTTTTAAGGTTTTGACAGTACCAATTTTTCTGATGCCAGATTTGAATGTAACAGAAGAAGAGTCAATCGTTATAATCTCAGCAGCATAAGTCGACTCACAAACTCGATAAAAAAAATAAGAAAAAATTGCTATATCCAAGATCACAAATGGAAATATTAACCATACTCCCATCAATAGCCATCCCATACCGATCAATAACATAAAACCAGTAAGGCAAATAATTGCAAGACGTGTTTGCTTCCAACTAGCAGATCGATTTGGCTCTAACCGAATAGAAACAGCGTCTGCAGTATTTTTAACACTCAGCATCTTTGCTATCGCCCATAAGAAGAAAATTATCCTTTTTGATAACAATAATACGTCTATCGAAAACCTTTGGTTGCTAACACTACCCTATCTGTTTTATGGGCCATGCATTTAAAATAGCCCTGATTAAAGTAGCTAAGGGAATGGCGAAAAAAACTCCCCAAAATCCCCAAATACCTCCAAAAAAAAGAACTGCAGTCACAATCATAACAGGATGCAAATCAACAACCTCAGCAAATAAAATTGGTACCAATATATTCCCATCTAAAAATTGTATAGCCAGGTAACACACGACTAACCAAAAAAGTTCAGGAGAGTAACCCCATTGAAGGAGACCCACCAACACCACAGGAATGGTAACTACAAGTGCTCCTATGTAGGGAATTAATACCGATAATCCTACTGCAATTGCTAGCAAAGCAGCGTAATTAAGTTTGAACATCGAGAAAGCAACATATGAAACCAATCCAACTATCAAAATTTCTATTGCTTTCCCACGTATGTAATTAGCCAATTGAAAGTCCATTTCATGCCAAATTTTAAGCAACACATCTTTTTTATCAGGCAATGCTTTTGAAAATCTATTTAAAAGCGTATCCTTGTCGACCAATAAGAAAAACACCAGCACAGGCACCAAAAGCACATACACCCCAACCGCTAAAATACTAGGCAAACCCGATATCGAAAACGCAAACACTTGTTCGACTAAACTTCCTATTTTCTCCGATGCACTCAACATAACAACTTCGAGTTGCTCTTGTGTTACGTAGTCACCAAATTGCTGTGGAAGATCAGATAATATATCCCTCACCCGCGAAGCAACATTTGGAAACTCTGAAACAAGCAGTGACATTTGTTTACCCGCAAGAGGCAGCACGACAACTAAAATTGTTATAAACGCGCATAAAAATAAAAGAAACGTCACGTAGACAGAAATGGTTCGGGAAAATCCCAACTTTGAAAATTTGTTAACAACGCCCTGCAGAAGAAAAGCGATAACTACTGCTGCGAAAACAGGTCCTAAAAATGAGCCAAACAATGCAATAGAGCCCAAAGTCCCTAATATAATAATAACGAGCAGAATTGATTCCTCACTCGAAAAATAACGATTTATAAAATTTTTAAAAACATTTGACACAATTCTATCACCGACTGAATGGAGGAAATATCAGACATCAATTATACGGATTTTGCAACTCACAGAAATTAAAATCTAGGGATTAACTGACAAATTTTAATTTTGCAGAAAGAATATTGGTGACATAATAATTGCTATGCAATAAAAATTTAAATCTGATGAAAATAAGATCCATACTTATATTGTTAATTTTTTCAGCGGGCTTTCAATTAAAGTCAGACGAAATTGTACTACCCACCATTGGTGACACATTATCAGGTATCGTATCAACGCAGCAAGAATATAGAATGGGTCAATCTTGGCTCAAAGCTTTCAGAAGTCAGGTAAGAGAATTTAACGATCCTTTAATTAAAAGTTATTTGGAAAATCTTCTCTATAATCTTGCGACATATAGTGAATTAGATAATCCTAAATTAGAAATCATTCTAATTCCCAATAACACCATTAATGCTTTTGCTGTTCCTGGAGGCATAATCGGCGTGCACACGGGTCTGTTTGAGTATGCAGAGACTGAAGATCAATTTGCGTCAGTTATGGCCCATGAATTGGCGCATCTCAGCCAAAGACACTTTGCACGGAGGATTGAAAATAACAAAGATAATTCTATTGCAGGCTTGGCAGGACTTTTAGCTGGTCTGGTGCTAGCCTCGACACTGGGCGGAGATGCTGCAATGGCGGCGATGACTGCAGGTCAAGCATTTGCGGCAGAAAATCGCCTAAGATACAGTAGAGCCAATGAAAAAGAGGCAGATAGAATCGGCCTTAAAACGATGAAAAAAGCCAATCGAGATCCTAGAGCCTCGACTCAAATGTTTGAAATCATGTTAAAAAAACTTCGTCAATATGGAGACAGACCGCCAGAGTTTTTATTGACTCATCCAGTGACTGAGAAGAGATTAGCTGACGCTAAATCTAGAACAATAAATGAACCTAGGAAGTTTTATGAATCATCATTGACATATCATTTTATAAGAGCAAGAGTGAAAGCTCTTACTTCAAATAATCTGAAAGACTTAAAAGTTGAATTTACAAACGATATAACAAAAGGATATAACACCGAGCTCGCTGCACAATACGGGCTTGCATTAATTTTAAGTAAAAAAAATGAACATGAGGAAGCTAGACGTGTCATGAATGAGCTTCTTACCTCTCAACCAGATCAAATATTGCTCACTTACTCAGACATAGAGTTAGATATTAATGCAACTTTAATGAGTCGAGCATTCAAAAAAATTGACAATGCTCTATCCAGAAATCCAGATAATACTGCGCTGCTCTCTTTGCGAGCAGATGCATTTTGGAAAAACAAAGAATTTCAAAAATCTGCTGGAGACTACAGAAAACTGGTTTCTCAAAATCCCAGTGTGCCACACTATTGGTATCAACTTGCTGAAGTGGAGGGATTAGCTGGAAATATAAGGGATGTTCACACTGCAAGGGCGGAGTACTTCATTTTAATAGGTTCCTACGAAAAGGCTGAAGACCACCTAGCAATAGCCAGAAGACTATCTTCCGGTGACTTTAAGAAAAATGCAACGATTGCACAACGTATTAATGAGCTTAAATCAATGCAAGCAGATGCTGAAAAAATTTAAGTTGTTTTTCTAAAACTTAGCATTTTGTTCAGTGATTTTTTTGCACCTGCTGCTATGCTCCCGTCAACGACTATTTCATTGCTTTTATGCTCGATACAGAAAAGTAAGTTTTCTAAATTGTTCATCGCCATCCATGGGCAATTAGCACAACTCCTACAAGTAGCACCTGACCCTGCAGTAGGCGCAATATAAAAGTTTTTACCGGGCATCATTTGATTCATTTTATAAAAAATTCCGGCATCAGTTGCCACAATGAAATTTTCATTAGACAAACGCTTAGCAGCCGATATTATTTGTGAAGTGGATCCAACAAAATCCGCTAGTTCAACCACTGAGTCTGGCGATTCCGGATGAACAAGTATCGCAGCATCTGGATAAACTTTTTTTAAGTCCAAAATTCCCTTAGCTTTGAATTCCTCATGAACAATGCAACTGCCATCCCATAAAATCATGTCAGCACCTGTATTTTTTTTAATATAAGAGCCTAGGTACTTATCAGGTGCCCAAATCATAGACTCTCCGCATTCATCTAAATAATTTATCACATCCAGGGCTATGCTAGATGTTACGACCCAATCTGCACGAGCTTTAACCGCCGCAGAAGTATTAGCATACACAACAATTGTTCTATCAGGATATTTATCACAGAAATTAGAGAATTCAATCGGAGGACATCCTATATCAAGGGAGCAAGTTGCTTCATCTGAGGGCATAAAAACTCTTTTCTCAGGTGTCAGTATCTTGGCTGTTTCTCCCATAAAACGAACCCCGGCAACTATTAAGTTGTCTGCCCTATGTGAAGCACCAAACCTTGCCATCTCCAGTGAATCGGAAACAATACCTCCAGTTTTTTCTGCAAGCTCTTGAATTTTAGGATCAGTGTAGTAATGCGCTATGAGCACCGCATTATTTTTTTTCAATGCAGTCTCAATGTTATATTCCAATTCGGGCGAACTAGCCACACGATCTGATTGTGAAAACTTAATATTCTCAAGGTGCTCACGAACCAGTCGTTTCTGAACAGATTGCTTGTTTAAGTCCATGTTGATATTTTTTTACAGTTAATGTTTGAATCAAACAGAGTCTAAAATTCTGATAGCCAAAAGACCACCGTCGTCAGTAAAATAAGCAACACTGCAACAGCCGCAACAGCATCAACTTTGGAATCGCTGTTTTCTTTGTCATTTTTTTCAGTCATTGTTTAGTGTCCTATCTAAAGTCTTGAAGTCATTACGATACAAGCATTGAATGATATCATTATTAAAAATCGCTAGGATTAGTAAATTTTGACCAAATTTTTTCACCAATTCGTGTCATCGACGTCTCAACCGAATTTCCTATGCGCTGAAAAACAGTCTTTTTCTTAACTAGTACAACTTCAAAAACTTTTGCAGTGCGGATGCACGCTGACAAATATTCATCACTGGTTGAAATTTCATCAATCAAGGACAGATCCTTAGCCTTACTGCCGAACCATACCTCTCCAGAGGCAATCGTATCTATATCAATTTTTGATCTTCGATTAGAAACATAATCTTTAAATAATTCATGTATATCATTTAATTCTTGAATAAATTTTTGTCTTCCTTTTTCTGTATTCTTTCCGAACATTGTCAGGGTTCTTTTGTGCTCTCCCGCGGTAAGAAGCTCAAAGTCAACATTATGTTTCTTCAAAAATCTGTTGAAATTTGGCATCTGTGCGACAACACCTATTGAACCAATTATTGCGAAGGGCGCCGCAAGAATTTTATCTCCCACACAAGCCATCATATAGCCTCCACTTGCAGCTACTTTGTCCACACATACTGTAAGCTTTATCTTTTCTTTGCGAATACGATCTAATTGACTGCTTGCTAACCCATAACTTTGAACCATGCCGCCACTGCTCTCTAGCCTTACAACAACCTCATCCCTCTTACTAGCAATAGATAATATTGCCGTTATCTCTTCCCTCAAATTATCCACTTCAGTTGCAGCTAAATCTCCGTTGAAATTCACAACAAAAACTCGTTTTTTTATGCGATTATTTTTATTCGCTGCGAGCTTTGTCTGGGCCTTTATCTTTTTTTGCTCGACCTTTTTTTCTGCATCATCCAGTGTGGCTAACGTTAACTTGTTCTTAGTTTTTTCATAATCATCATTCAAAGCTGTTATCGTGAGCTCTCCTTTATCATCAACAGATACTTTTCTATGACTGGCAGAGACAATCATTACTAAAACTGCTCCAAAGGAGGCAATAATAGTGATAGCCTTTGCTAAAAACATCCCATATTCAACTAAAAATTCCATGTCCATATCCTACATTAAGTTATTCTCAATATACATCGATCAACTTTCATTTGTCCTTACCATTTTTGACACAGCATACCTAATTAGCTTACCTGACATGATTGTCGATGGTGGTATGCCACCCGGTAGCTGATCATATTTAAACCAATTTGCGTCGGAAATTTCTTCCTTATTTACAGTCAATTTATTAGATTTTGCATACGCGATGTATCCCAACATAAGTTGACCTGGAAACGGCCAACTTTGACTACCGAAATAATGCACGTCAGAGACTAAAATACCCACCTCTTCGATTATTTCTCGTCTAATTGCCTCCTCAGCACTTTCACCCGCTTCGATAAAACCTGCTAGTGCGCTATACATTCCTTTTGGCCAACTAGGCTGTCGAGCTAACAAACATTTGTCTTCATTGATTACCACCACAATAATGCAAGGAGATATTTTTGGATAATTTGTTAAATTACAGTGACTGCATAAGAAACAGTGCTCAGTCGAAGAAATCGTATTCTTCTTTCCACAACGGCCACAAAATTTGTTGGTTTTATGCCATGAAACAAGCTGTGAAGATCTGCAGACCGCTGCAAAACTTAATGCGCTGCATGATATTAAAACCTCACGTAACTCAACTAGCATCAAATTATTGAGCTGTATTTCAACATTTTTTAAATTCCATACTTCACAATCAACACCCTTGTATTGACCAATACATAACTTGAAGTCACGAGATGCTTTGAATGATTGAGCAGTCATATCATCAAGAGCAAACCAATCATGAAGGTAATAATCTCGATTAAGAATAAATGCTCCCTGACAAACCAAGAAAATCCACTTTTTTTTGGATCCAACATAACTTGGGTTTGAATGGAATTCATCAGGCAACAAATTTAGCATAGATTAACATCTTCTGATTTGGTGATATTATAGCAACTAAATCAAGATTCCAGCCGTAAACTTTTTTGGGATTCGAACTTAAAACTAACTGAGAGAAAATATGAACAGTTCACTAACTCAAGCATTTACATCAAATTTTTTAGGTGCATCTCCAGATTGGTACAAGAAACTCGTTTTAATTTTCTTGGTTGCCAACCCAATTATACTTTATACAGCAGGTCCTGTGGTAGCAGGATGGGCTTTAATCCTGGAATTCATTTTTACTCTTGCGATGGCATTAAAATGTTACCCTCTTCAACCGGGTGGCTTGTTAGCAATAGAGGCTATCGCTCTGGGAATGGCGTCACCTGACTCGGTTTATCATGAGGTTGAGGCAAATTTGCAGGTAATACTCTTGCTGATGTTCATGGTCGCAGGCATTTATTTCATGAGAGATATGCTTCTTTTCGTTTTTACGAAGATCCTGATAAGTGTTAAATCAAAAATGCTTCTATCATTCTTATTTAGTTTCTCTGCTGCGTTTCTATCAGCATTTCTGGACGCACTCACGGTGACGGCGGTTTTGATTACTATCTCAGTGGGTTTCTTCTCGGTCTATCACAAAGTGGCATCAGGAAAAGAATTTTCAGATGATGGGCATGATCATACCACTGACGACACAATAAAAGCAGAAAATGCAGAAGATCTCGAAGGTTTTAGAGCGTTTCTACGCAGCTTAATTATGCATGGTGCTGTTGGAACAGCACTTGGAGGTGTATGCACAACGGTAGGTGAACCACAAAATTTACTCATTGCAGAGCGTGCTGGATGGGACTTTATAGAGTTTTTTATCAGAATGTCTCCAGTGACTATGCCCGTTCTAGTGTTTGGCCTACTCACTTGCCTGGCACTTGAGAGACTTAAAATATTTGGATACGGATCTTCCCTACCAATAAAAGTTAGAGAAGTTCTGCAAGCTTCAAGCAATTATGAATCGTCAAAGCGGACTGTCTCGGATATCGCAGCATTAATTGTACAAGTCGTTGTAGCGATAATATTAATCTTAGGCCTTGCTTTTCATTGGGCTGCGGTAGGATTGATCGGTCTGATGGTGATTATTTTATTAACCGCATCAAATGGAGTAATTGAGGAACATAAGCTAGGCCATGCTTTTGAAGAAGCTCTTCCGTTTACCGCTTTGCTCGTAGTTTTTTTCGCGATTGTAGCGGTGATACATGAACAACACCTATTTTCTCCGGTGATTGAATGGGTTTTAACAAAAGATGAAAGCATTCAACCAGGAATGTTTTTCTTAGCAAATGGCGTCTTGTCTGCAATAAGCGATAATGTATTTGTCGCAACTGTCTACATAAACGAAGTGAAGAGTGTTTTTGATTCTGGTTTAATTTCCAGGGAACATTT
>CEPA01033017.1_pt1 | contig 11891 bp, 8 predicted proteins | sample 356241 | NCBI WGS metagenome assembly CEPA01 (sample SAMEA2620542, study PRJEB7988) | marine metagenome | biome: marine biome (ENVO:00000447); feature: surface water layer (ENVO:00002042); material: "saline water (ENVO:00002010), including plankton (ENVO:xxxxxxxx)" | depth 5 m
GAGCAGCTAGATCCACAGGGGTTACAATCACAACATTCGCATGGCATAGTTAGGCCAGTAGGAATTAATAATTAAAGGTGTCTAAATTAATAGTAATTGTATAATCGATATTAACCCCAAATAAACACAGTCAAAACTACCAAATCAATTTCCAGCCATGTCTAAATAACACAATTCCTGAGACTTGAATATGGAAAGTAAGACCCTTACCGGCAAGTGCACGGCGTGCGATGAGGACAAGCCTACATTTCTGTACCATGGGTCTAATTCAAAGAAAATTGAACTTTGCAAAGCATGTTATGACAAATACCTGGCGAAGGAAATGACTCAATACTGGAAGGATCATATTGCGGAGGAGAAACTTCGCACCGGGATTGAGTAAGTTCACATTGGATAAGGACAAGTAATAGAGCCGCATCCAGTGTAGCATGGAGAAAATCAATTTTAATGATAAATTCTCAAAATTTTCTGACCACTGGTCGCCCAAAGTCATCGCTGAAATGAATGACTATCAGTTCAAACTAGTGAAAATTGAAGGCGAATTTACATGGCATAATCACGGGCATACCGATGAGGTTTTCATCGTAATAGAAGGCTCTATGCTGATTGAATTTGAAGAAGAAACCGTCGAACTCAATGCTGGAGAAATGTACGTTGTCCCAAAAGGAGTAATGCACAAACCGCATGCTTCCAAGGAATGTAAAATCATGATTGTGGAACCCCGTGGCGTAATTAATACCGGTGAAGCAGAAAGCGATTTGACTTCAGAAAATGATGTCTGGATTTGATTAATCCAGTCGCGATAATCATAACCTACACTGCATACGGTGGACCGCATGGGGTTCGTTGGTTACTTTACGGCAGAGATTGGCCTCTGGTCGGACCTACACACATATTCTGGCGGACTTGGTGTTCTTGCAGGAGATCATGTAAAGAGCGCTGCCGATGCAGGTATACCCTTGGTTGCAATGACATTGCTATACAGGAAAGGGTATGGTAAGCAAAGCCTAGACACCGCTGGAAGACAGACAGAAACATATCCAGAAATTGACCCTACAAAGTTCCTCTTTGACACTAAAATTGAAATTTCTCTACCACTGGATGGAACCGAAATCCATGCGAAGATTTGGAAGTCAGAAGTATTCGGTACATCTGGAAAGATGGTCCCGGTCTTCTTCTTAGACACTCTACATGAAAAGAATAGTCCTGAACACCAAGAATTAGGAATGACACTTTATGGAGGGGATGATTCTACAAGAATCAGACAAGAATACCTCCTTGGCGTAGGTGGATTAAGGGGTCTAGAAAAATTAGGATTCAAACTTACAGGTCTTCACCTAAACGAGGGACATTGCACATTTGCTCTGCTTGAAATGCTGAACAATGGTTGGAGTAGAGAAGACTTGGCAAAACGTGTTCTATTCACCACTCATACTCCTGTTCCGGCAGGACATGACAGATTTGAATGGTCAGCGGTTGAGGAAGTTCTCGGCGAAATGCTACCTGATGATGCCAAACAATTGGTAGTTGAGGCCGGCGATTATGAGAATGGTCGCAGAATTTCAATGTCTCACCTCGGTATTTCTCTATCAGGTTCTGTAAATGCGGTAAGTAAACTGAATGCTGAGGTTGCTTCAACTATGTTTACAGGGAAAGAAATCGTTCCAATTACAAACGGGGTGCATCATCTCACCTGGACAATTCCCCCGATGGCAAAGCTGTTTGACAGCCACTTGTCCGGATGGAGAGAAGAACCAAACCTATTGCATGGCGCAAACAAGATTCCCAATTCGGAATTGATGGAATCAAGAGAATCTGCCAGACAAATACTACGCGAATTGGTCGAGGCTAGCACCGGAGTCAAACTCGAGAAAGACAGGCTAACCATTGGATTTGCAAGAAGATTTGCAACTTACAAGAGAGCAAATCTAGTATTTCACGACTTGGAGAGACTGCGAAAGATTGGTTCTGGTAAGATTCAATTCGTATTCTCAGGTAAAGCACATCCTCGTGACGAAGGAGGTAAAGCGTTGATTAAGTCAATATTTGATTCTGCCAAAGAATTGGAAAAGGACATACCGATCGCATTCATTGAGGATTATTCAATGGCTACAGGGCTAGCAATGACGGGAGGGGTGGATATTTGGCTAAACAATCCGATAAGACCAATGGAGGCTTCAGGAACATCAGGTATGAAAGCCGCAATGAATGGCGTTCCTAACTGCAGTATCCTAGATGGCTGGTGGCCAGAAGGTTGTGAACACGGAGTAAATGGTTGGGCTATCGGTGAAGCAAATGATGAGCGAAATGATGTTCGCGACGCAAAAAATGTTTTGGACGTAATCGAGAATGAAGTCCTAACTGCATGGAGGGGTGGAGAGGAAAAATGGTGTGACATGATGCGAGCATCAATTGCGACATCTGCAGGTTTTACCGGAGCGAGGATGATTAGGGATTATCTTCCCTATTACGATTCATTTGAATGAAGAATACAACTGCAATTAATACTAATACGAATAATGAATTTCTGATTATCGTAGTTACCTCAGCACCTGCCTCCTCTTCCGATACCGGATCTTTTACACAAGGAGAGCAGTCAACCACCGAACATTCTTCTGTTACAGGAATCTCAAAGTCATCCCCACAACATCCCTCACAAATTTTAGTTTGTCCTGTTTGAGATGCATTCTCTTGGGTTGTATTATCGGTTTGCTCGCCTGTATTATTCTCCGTTTCTAAGGTCGAATTATTGACGATGGTTTGATTCCCAGACTGGCTCTCATCGTTTGTGGAAAAGGCAAGAATCGTTACCGAATCCTCAGGTATGGACAGAATATTGTCTTGAAGGGTAGCCTGGCCGTAAATAAGATCGTCGTAACTCGTTTGTAATTGGTTTGACCCGCCACGATTTAGAACGACCAGTAGACTCTGCTCATTCGATGTCATTTCGTATGCGACCATATCTGTCTCTGCGTGATATGTTGAGTAAACACCTCTTCTAAGCGCCTCGTTCTCGAGGCGAATATTAGCAATTTCAGATGTGAAATTCTTGAGCTCTTTTTGGTTTTCAGTTAAAGAAAAATCAAGCATTCTCCTATTATCTGGATCCGCTCCACCGTGCTGGCCAAACTCGTCACCCATGTACAACATTGGCGCACCGGGAGTGGTTAGCAACCATGCTAATCCCTGTTTAGCGTCTTGGTAAGATGTTGCAGATGGAACGGTTGGTCTTGACTGCTCCTCCCACTGGTTCCATTGCGTACCATCATTTTGAATTCGCGAAATATAGCGAGATGAGTCGTGACTACCCAAATAAGGTACCATAATTGCTCCGTCTACATACTGATCTTGACTTCTGTTCGTCCAATAATCAAGGTGAATGTAATTCATATTGCCAGTGGTAAATACATTGTCTACCACTGCGTGATAAAGCACGAAATCCGCTTGTCCATCTAGCGCCTCCTCGCCAATGTAGCGATTAATTGTCGAATATTGTTCGACATTTTCTTCCAAAGAATGTCCGGACCATCCCATTGCGGTTTCTCCCTTGAGATAGAAATCTGTCCCAGTTGATTCGAACCTTTCATTAATTCTCGTGGCAAGATTGGTCATTGCGTAGTCATCAACGTGCTTCACTGCATCTACTCTTAATCCATCCAAGTCAAATGTCTCAGCCCACCACAATGCATCTTCGATAATCTGCTCGCTTGCGTCACGGTTTTTCCAATCTAAATCAGGCATATAATCCATGAATAGACAGTCCAATCTGCGCTCTGTCCAATCGCACATATCTGTTCCACAAATACAACCTTGATTGAACCATTCTGGATGCTCTTGAGCATATACATGGTCTTCATGAACATGATTTACCACAAAGTCTGCCATCACTCTAAGCCCGGCATTGTGAGCAGCTTCTACCATCTCAGTTAGGGCCTCCTCGCCCCCAAAGCGAGGGTCTACTTTGCGTGGCTCAGTCGGCCAATATCCGTGATATCCTGACACCTGATGTTGTCCATCTGCTGCGATATATGACCCGGTAGGATTAGTATTGAATGGGGAAATCCACAGTGCATTTACACCAAGGTCTGTGAAATATCCAGACTCTATCATTTGGGTGATACCCTCTAAATCTCCTCCCATCCAATCTGCCTCAGGCTCCGCACCTGATGGATTGCCATCATTACTTGAATTACCATTGACGAATCTATCGGTCATAACCATGTAGATGAGGGCATCTTCCCAGACAAAATCTGCGTTAGGTCCAGTCCAAAATACGGCCAGAGATTCTTTTCCGTCTGCTGTTAATTTGATTGTGTGCTTGCCATTCTGCAGTTGGTCTAGATTTAGCTCCCATGAAGAACCATTCTGGATGAATTGATAATTCATATTTGGGTTTTCTACACTGGATACAATCAATCTGTTTTCTAATATTTGGTGTGATAGTGGGGGAGTAACTCCCACTCTAACGACCGAATTTTCAATCCCATCACAATAACCACGATACGCATTTTCGGGGTCAAAAATGTAGTTATCACCATCGACTCTGAACTTGTAACAATACAAGCCATCGTCTAAATCCACTGTAGTAGACCAAATCCCTGCCGATTCGCTCATTATGATTGGAGAGTCCCAATCCCATTCGCCGATCAATTCTACTGTTGTGGCACTTCCAGTCCAAGTGAACAATACACCTTCGTCAGTATCTGCATTTGCAGATGGCATGGTAAGCGCCATCAACATCAATACGAGTAAAATTGCCTTGCGCATTAATCTCAACTCTTGAATAATTTATCTGCAGTCTCCTTGATATCGTTTAGATGCTTGACTAAAAACCCCTTGACAAAATCATTTGCAGGATTATTGTATGCCTCCATTGGTGGGCAGTGTTGTTGTAGCTCTCCCTTGTCGAGTATTGCGATTCTGTCTGCTAAAGTCATAGCCTCGATTTGGTCGTGAGTCACGTAAATGGTTGTACATCCTAACTCTTCGTGAAGCCGGCGTATCTCACTACGCATTTGATGACGTAACTCTGCATCTAAATTCGAGAGCGGTTCATCCATCAACAATACCTTTGGCCGTTTGATTAATGCTCGACCTAAAGCGACTCTTTGCCTTTGACCACCTGATAGTTCCTTTGGGCGTTTGGCTAATTCCTCGCTAAGACCAAGCATCCTTGCCATTTCATCGACCCTTGACTTAATCTCTTCAGCGGACAACTTTTCATCACCCTTCAATCGCCTCAACCCAAATGACAAATTATCATGAATATTCATGTGAGGATAAAGTGCATAGGACTGGAAAACCATGCCTAAACCGCGAGCGCCAGGCGGCAAATCGTTGACTCTGGCATCATCAATTTTGATTTCACCATCAGAGATGTCTTCTAAACCCGCTAGCATACGTAGAGTGGTAGATTTCCCACAACCGGATGGGCCAAGAAGTACCAGAAACTCTCCGTCGTTTACCTCAAGATCTAGTCCTTTGACAGCTTCTGTTCCATCATCATATCTTTTCGTTACTTTCTCATATCTCACTGATACCATAGAATCACCCCTTGACCCCTCCTGCTGATAATCCCTCGATGAGGAATTTTTGGAATACAATAAACAAAATGACAACGGGCAAAGAGACGAGCAGACTTGCCGCTGCAAAATCTCCCCATGACTGTCCAGTTGAGGATATCATAGATGCTAGTCCAACTGGTAATGTGTACATATCATTCGAAGTATTGAATGTTAATGCAAGCAGGAATTCATTCCATGCTGCAAGGAATGAGAATAGTGCAGTCACAGCGATTGCAGGAAGCGATAATGGGAGAACTATCTTTGCAAATATCTCAAATCTGTTACAACCATCTAGCAATGCGGCCTCCTCCAGTTCTCGCGGTACAGTGTCGAAGAAACCCTTTAGCATCCAAACACAGAGTGGTAGAGCAGTTACTGAATATGCCAGAATTAAACCGAGGTGTGAATTGAGCAGACCAAGTGACTTCATAACCATAAAATAAGGAACCAAGATAATTATTCCAGGGAACATTTGTACCAATAAAAAGGAGAACATAGCAGGGTCTCTACCGCTGAATTTGTACCTGCTGAAAGCGTAAGCAGCAGGAACTGCCAAGGCTAAACCTGCAACAGTGGTACCTATCGAGACAATAAGCGAATTAGACATCCAAACACGGAATCGGTCACCACCCAGTATTTTCGAATAATGTTCGGTAGTGAAAGAATCCCCAAAACTTCCGCTTAGAGCATTTCCAGGGGATAGTGAAATATCTATTATCCAAATTACTGGTAGCATTACTATGAAAGCGAAATGTGCCAATATTACGTGCTTGCCAATACGTTGATATCCCGCAGATTGCTCTTTGTTTCTTGCCAACCCTTCCTCGATTTTTCCGAGTTCCATTCTTTCTTTATTCCATCTAGAAACATACGGTGATGAGATCCAATATAGAGAGATAAATCCAGGAATTATTAGCCATGATTCCATCCAAATTACGAAACCAATAGGAGCGGACATAACGGACAAAATACCTACCAAGATGAGACTACCCGAAAGTACGAGTGAAACATCCCTTCGCCAGGAAATTCTACCGTCTGGTAAGCTGTAAACCAGCAGTGACATCAATGTGATTCCAACAAGGGAATACAACAAACCATCGCCCCTCAAATAGTCGAAAAGAAGCAAGCAGATATTGACTACAACTGCTACTCTTAACCAAGAGGAAAGAGTGTAGATCTCTAGAGGAGCATACCAATCTCGCATCACTCTCTCACCGGTCATGATACTGCCTCCGTTGCCTTAGTTTGCTTCATGTAAATCCAGGAAAATGCTACCAGCATTGCGAATATTACTACCGACCAAGCAGCTGCTAAGCCGTATTGGCCTTTGGTAAATGCGACATCGTAAACATAGGTGATTAGAATATCAGTAGAACCAGGCCCGTATGTGAGATTTGGTCCCCCATCTGTCATCAAATAAATAACATTGAACATGTTGAATGTCCAAATGAAACCGAGTAGAGAGAGAGGGACTAGCGCACTCTTCAGATTTGGTAATGTGAGGTGTCTAAATTGGTCCCAATCATTGACTCCATCAACCTCCGCAGCCTCATACATCTCACGAGGAATAGATTGCAAAGCTCCCGACAAGGACATCATCATAAACGGTACTCCAAGCCAAATATTAACCAAAATTACAACGATTTGCGCACCAGTTGGATCGGCTAGCAAATTCAAATCTGTGCCCAGCAATTCGTTGAGCAATCCACCCGGTTCGAATACACCACGCCAGATTAAAACAGAAATGTAAGATGGAATTGCCCACGGCAGTAACATGATTGTTCTGTATGCAACACGGCCTCGTATTCTCTTATCGTTGAGAATGAGTGCTAAAAACAAGCCAATACCAATGTGAGCAATTACGTTAGTTAACGTCCACACGAGAGTAAAAGCCGTGACTTGAAGGAAACCTTCTGCCGTGAAAACCTCAATGAAATTTTCGAAGCCAATCACAGATTCATCACCTAGTCTTGACTGGCTTGAATTGGTAATAGAGAGGTAGAGGCCATAGAACACCGGATAAAATGTTAGAACAGCCAAAGCCATTAGTGCAGGTGCTATGTATAGATGAGCGCCTCTTGATGAGGATTGCTTCCTATCTATCCAAGCACCGTATGAAAGCAGGGCAATTAATGAGAGAATTATAGAACCAACAGCAAACAAAACACCGCTTGTACCACCTGGTTCTGGTAATATATCCTCGACACTTGAAACAACGGTTTCTTGGTAGATTATTCCATTGGAATCATTCACAATAATTTCGTGCTCTTGATTAGGTATCAATCCAGTAATTGAGCAACTGAATATTGATTCATTTGAATACGAACTCAGACATCCTGAATAGATATCAACCACGGTTTCTCCTTGCTTAAGTGTGGAATGTAATTCGCCGTCTATGAAAATAGAGTGATTTCCCTGTCCAATTTCAAATTCAATCTCTGCGGTTCGGTAACCTTCTATCAATTCTGCTTTATCGGCAATATCTGCTTCTGAAATCATCAATTCCAACTGCTCGTCCGCCATTGCCAAGGCATCTTCTGCATTCGTAACTTCTGCGTATACCTGTTCGAATGCAGGGGGTAAAGCATCGTATACCAAAGCCATGCCAAGCGCTGTTGGAGCGGGCGTTCCTATGTCGGCTTGTTCGATAAATCCGGATATCACTTCATTTGCAAGTATGTCCGCATCAAATTTCAGGCCTTTCGAAGTCGGAATTGTATATGTCCTCAAAGCTAATTCTTTCTGAACCTCGTCACTTGATAAATGGAGTGCTAGTTCTGTAGCAGCTACCTTTTCCGGACTTTGCTTTGAAACGGCCCATCCCTTGTATGTAACAAGTGGCGAGAGTCGCCCTCCCTCCTCACTTACCTTTGGCAGCAGGGTTTGGCCCAAGTTCTCAATACCTTTTCCATACCTAACCCAATTCCATGGACCATCGATTATCATACCAGTTTCCCAAGCCTCAAATGAGTCCTCCATGCTTGTAATCTGGGTCCCAGTGGGAATAATCCCATGCTCTAATTCAAGATTCATCACCCATTCTAAAGATTCTGAGGCCCCATTTTCATCTAGTGTAGGAGTACCATTTTCGTCGAATAATTCGCCACCATACCCGCCTAGGAAAGGGAACCACCAGTACGGATTTTTAACTGGAAATTCTAAACCGACTTGCTCACCTGCACTTTTCAAATCCTCGAGTGTCCAATCCTCATTTGGTTCCTCCATTCCAATGAATAGATCTTTGTTGTAAATCAATGAAAGACAATCGTAACTTGCCGGGATTGCGTAAAGTGATTCTTCATATTGCATTGAGTGGAGCGAAGTTGTATCAAAACCTTCTCTTTGTGCAGGAGTTAGATGTGGTCGCAAGTCTTCAAATAACGGAGCACCATCCACCCTTTTGCCACCAAATTTGCCTAAGGAATCTGATGATATTCTAATCAAATCAGGTGCTACTCCTCCCTGAGAAGCAATCAAGAATTGCTGATCCGCTTCGCCGTATGGAATCCATGTTGCCTTGACATCAACACCAGTATCCTGAATAAATGAGTCCACAGAATCCAAAAATATCTCTTCTTCGAGAGTCTCTGGTGCAAAGGTATACCAGACTTCAATACTCGCTACAGAATCATCACCTGAATCAGTATCCTGTTCAGATTCCCCCAAGCATCCGGGAAGAAGGAACAGTAAAACCAGCAGGAAACTGCGCAGGCGCACAGGGCTCTCAGTCGATTTTAACATATCAATGCTTCACAAAAAACGCATAAGGAATTTTGAAACCCAGCTAATCATCATTATACTGATAAACGAGGCAATCGCATATTTTGCCCACGGTCGTTTAGGCCTTGGTGGTGGGAATGGATCGATACCCAAATCGATCGCTCTGGCCAGCATCTCGAGATCCTCCTCAATTGTGACCATGTTTGGCCCAAACCATGTTATGACTTGAAACCATTTGTGTACTGGCACCGGATATGACCGGGGGGGCTCAAAGTATAGGTTCGCCGGATGAACAGAGCAGACCACCTCGCCCATCTGCAACTCTAATGATCACTAGAGATGGAAGGGACGGAGTCGAAGTACTGCTCGGAAATAGAAGCGAATCTATGCCATCATTCCCCGGATACTGGGCGTTCCCTGGGGGCGGTGTATCCCGTGTAGATGTTGCCGCTAGTGACTCGCTTGGCATATCAACTCAGCACTGTGCGATACTTAGAGAGGTTGTTGAAGAATTGGGATTGGCTCCCATGGACGGACGCTTGGTATCTGTTGACAACAATTTCCGTGCTATGGTTGTCGAGGACAAATCAAATTGGTTCCCTCTAGCCTTGGATGGAGATATTCCCTGTGACACTTCTGGTATACGCATAATTTCCATGCGAACAACACCACCATTTTCTCCAGTAAGATTTGAAAATACCTTCCTGCATATCCATTCCTCAAACCATGATGATGTTTCATTGGTTGGTCAAACAGAATTTGATGATGCACGATGGATGCGGCCATCCGACTGGATTGGTGCATGGCAAAACAATGCAATCAAAATTGCACCACCAGTTGTCACGCTGCTTATGGAGGTAGATAGATGCTTGAATCTGGTAAATCAAAACATGGAAATGGTTGCCGAGGATCTTGAAACTCGAATGCCCGCTAGGCGCTCGATTTTATTTGCACACGGAGTAGAGGTCGTGCCTGTAAAGACCGCAACATTACCTCCAGCCAATCATACAAATTGCTACCTAATCGGAGACCCAGAGGGTGAATTTATTTTGGTCGACCCTGCTTTTAGAGATAGGAAGGGTATGAGTTCTGTAGTGGAAGCAGTCGAAAGACACAATGGCGTCCTAATTGCAGTGTTTTACACACACGATCACCCAGACCATCTCGCAGACGATGTTCTTCTGAAAGAAGCATTTAATGTTCCAATTTGGTCTGCCTCAGAAAGCTCTGACAGGGTTCTCAAAGACGGCGAAGTTTTAGATTTAGGAAACCAGAAATGGACTGTCTTACATACACCCGGACACCACCCAGATCACCTGTGTCTGGTATCTGATTGCGGAATCGTAGCAGGCGATATGGTTGCAGGAATTGGCACAATACTGATTCGCCCCGGTGAAGGTGAAATGAATACTTACATCAAACAACTCGAGAGGTTATTAGATCTCGATCCACACCTAATTTTCCCTGCCCACGGGCCTGTAATACCCCTACCTGGTAAAACACTTGAGCACTACATACGACATCGCTCAATCAGACACGACAAAGTCCTAGCAGCTGTTCAGGCAGGATATTCAGATTTAGAAAAAATTTCACAGATAGCATATAGCGATACTCCAGGTGCGCATCCAAGGCTTGCTGCTAACCAGACATTGGCGCATTTGCAATCGCATGAAAAAGACGGTAATCTAAGAAAAGAAGGCGAAGGGTGGTTTCCAGAATGAAGACCGTGATGAGTGGCCTAGATCTGCGGGCGATTGCAAAAGAGTTGTCGCAGATTGTCGGATCTCACTGTAAAAAGTGCTACCAACCGCACTACGAGCAGGTAGTGCTACGATTAAGAGCAAAGGGGGAAGGAAATACCGACCTTGTACTAGTTAGAGGTAAGCGAATTTACACAAGCCAAAGAGACAGACCTATGCCCCAATATCCCGCTCCTTTTGCGATGGTGCTTAGAAAAGTGCTGACGAACGCTCGTTTGAAGGCTGTTGAACAGATCGGTTTTGATAGAGTGCTGCGATTTATATTCGAAAATTCACACGGTGTTTTCCATCTCTATGTGGAAGTATTTCGAGATGGAAATATTATTCTCACTGATGGAGATGATATGATTATTCAACCATTAACTCATGCAACTTATGCTGATAGGATCCTAAAAAAAGGAGTAAAGTATTCACCACCACCTGCTGCACAAGACCCGTATAAACTCGATTTTGACTCTTTCAGTGAACTAATGAAATCGAGCGATAAGAGCCTAGGGCGAACGCTAGGAGGAGTCTTGAATCTTGGAGGTGGTATTTCTGGAGCAATTTGTGCGGAAACGGGCAACGACGCTGATGCAGAAATTAGTAGCGTGGACTTGAGTAAAATTTGGGAATCTCTTCAATCAATGCTTCACGGAAACTGGAAAGGATACTTATTCAGCGGTAAAGATGGGTACGAACAAGCATGGCCAATGGTATTGACAACGCTTCAAAATCAAGAGTACAAAGAATACGATACTATGTGTGAAGCAGTAGATGAATGGCTAGGACCACATGATGCTCATGCGCTGGCCAGAAGGGAGGCAGAAGCACTGGATGTCGCAGCCCCTGGCCGGGGGCATTCCAC
>CEPA01034699.1_pt1 | contig 11863 bp, 11 predicted proteins | sample 356241 | NCBI WGS metagenome assembly CEPA01 (sample SAMEA2620542, study PRJEB7988) | marine metagenome | biome: marine biome (ENVO:00000447); feature: surface water layer (ENVO:00002042); material: "saline water (ENVO:00002010), including plankton (ENVO:xxxxxxxx)" | depth 5 m
AATTTATTACTTTGACTTTGCTGGGTAAATAAGAATCTATAATTCGTATTCTCTATTTTGATGGGCTTGTTTGACCAGCTCATCTTTGAAATCTTTTAAATTGGTACAGCATTTATCAAATTTAATAAATACAAGTTTATTACTGGTTTCTATATAGTAACCATCAGTATTGATTGCCACCATTTTTGCTTTTAAGTCTTTAATACCAAGTTGAGCATTAAGTGTGGAAATTATTGAGTTAGAGTGATCATCATTCATATGTGTGATGATAGAATCCTCTCTTTCCAACCATTGAGGTTTATCGTCTTTCCATTGTGTTGGTTTTAACCATGCTATTTGTCCAAATCCACCAATCCACCTGGCCTGATTAATTAATAGTTTATAGAAACTAAAATCGTGCATTTTGTGATAGTTCACACTATGAGGTAAAAATAATGAAAATCTTTTTTTGCAGTCATCTTGATCATCTGCTATGACTAAATCTCCTAAAAGTGTAAGTCTTTGACTATCTTGTTGATCACCACTTTCTTTTAAATTATAGATTGTTAATGATGCTTTAGAATTATGAAGTAAGTTTTTTGTATGTTGAGCTAATCCGCTTGCATAAATAATGACAGATCTATTTCTATCTGTTGTGAATGTAGTGAAACTTCCGAAAGGATAGCCTTCAAATTTTTTCGACATTGTCGATAAAACTCCTTCATTAGATTCCCTTAAAAGTGCTGCTGCGCTCTTTTCATATATATCTTTCATTAGAAATAACTCACTTTATTTGTTTTCTTGTCATAGGTCATATCTAAATTATATATTTTCTTTAATAGAACAGGATCTAATGCTGATATGGGTTTATCTATTTTGATTATGTTGCCTTCGTTTATTATTGCTATCCGATCAGAGTACCGTGCTGCAAGATTTAGATCATGAAGTATTAATAAAATTCCTATTCCTTCCGCAGCTTTTAGTTTAATAATCTCCATCAACATTATTTCATAATAAAGGTCTAGATTAGCGGTAGGCTCATCAAGAAGCATGAAAAGTGGATCTTTAGCTTTGGATGGTCTCCAAAGCTGAAGAAGTGTTCTGGCAAAATGAACTCTTCTTTGTTCCCCACCTGAAAGTTTATTAAATTTTCTGTTTAATAAATTTTCAAGATCACACAGTGTTGTGACTTCTTTAACCGCTTTATCAAAATTTTTAGAATAGTTTGGCAAACCTCTATCAACCCAACCCATTTCTATAATTTCTTGCACAGAAAAATCAAAAACAATTTGTTGGGATTGAGACATCACTGCTCGATAAAACGATCTTTCTACAATGTTTAATTGTTTAAGATCTTGATCGTTGTAAATAACTGTCCCGGAACTTGGTTCAAGATCCCCAGTAGCAACATTCAGTAAAGTAGATTTTCCTGCACCATTTGGTCCTATCAAAGATAAAATTTCACCTCTTTTAATATTTAAGGAAACATTTTCTAAAATCTTAAAACCACTGGCTGTATAAGAAATATTTTTGAGTTTTATAGTCATGTTTTCCTTATTCTAAAAATTAACCATAAGAAGAATGGCGCACCTATCGCACTAGTCAAAAGTCCAACCGGTAGCTCTGCAGGTTGTATAAGTATTCTTGAGAGTAAATCGGCAATTATCATTATTGAAGCACCAAAAAAAGCTGATGCTGGAAGCAGGTAATTATGGTTTACCCCTCCTAATAGTCGCATTAGGTGTGGTACAACTAAACCTACAAAACCAATCATTCCTGAAAGTGAAACACTTATACCTACGATGATTGCTGAGCTTATTATCACTCTAAACTTTAGTCCTTTTACGTCAACTCCTAATCGATAGGCCTCAGGCTCACCGAGTTGCAGTAAATCAAGTTGTCGAGAATAAGGAATCAGTAAAGAAATAGTCGTAACCACAATAATTATAGCTGGAAGAACTAAACTCCAATTAGCAGCACCAAAACTTCCCATTGTCCAAAAGGTTAGTCCTCTAAGTTCTGAATCAGAACTAATAAAAGTAAGAATTCCTATACCAACTGAAGCAAGAGCATTAACTGCTATTCCTACAAGCAACATATAAGTTACTCCCTGATAACCAAAACCTTTAGTAAATAAATAGAGCAAATATATGACTAATGCTGCACCTAATATTGCAGAAAGTGGCAATATGAAAGGTCCAAATAAATAGTCAGGAATATATGATGAGCCTAAAACAATAATTATGGATGCTCCAAGGGCTGCACCAGCTGAGACTCCTATTAAACCTGGATCAGCTAAAGGATTTCTAAAGAGACCTTGAAGCGAAGCACCAGATATACCTAAACTAGCACCAACTAAACCTGCTAAAAGAACTCTTGGTAATCTTATTTGCTCAAGAACTTTATTTTCCAAGGATGAAGATAAATTTAAAAAATAATCTACTATTGAAACTTTAAAACTTCCCATGGATGATGCAACTAATAGACTAAGAACAGTTACTAATACAGTAATCATCAAAATATAAATTTGATTCTTATTAATGAACTTAAAAAAACTTATGCTTTTCAAATCTAATTTATTGATTGGAGCTTAGTAGCTACTTTATTAGCAACTTCTATTGTTCTTGGACTAAATCCTAAAAGAGACATTCCATCTATAACCATCATTCCGTTATTTTTCGCTGCATCTGTAAAAGCTAGGGAAGGGTGTTTTGCAAGCTCCTCCAACGTACCGAAATTAGTCAGCCCTCTCTTTGTAATAATTATTAAATCTGGATTAGCATCTAAGATTGATTCAGCACTTACTGGTTTCCATCCGTCAAATGAGGTCATTATATTTTTACCACCAATTAAATTAATAAACCCGTTTCCAGATGTATTGGAGCCAGCAATCATAGGCGATGTACCATCCATTCCTAGAATAATCATAACTTTCTTATTTAGTTTCTTATTTGATTTTTGAGTAGATAGTAATGAAGCAATTTTCTCATCTAGAGAATTATTTATTTTGTTTATTCCCTGTTTCTCAATATCCAGAATCCTTGCGATACAAAGAATTTTATTTGTTATAGCATCTAATGTGTAATCCTCTTCAATTATTCTTAAATCTATGCCTGTATTAGTGACTTGCTCTATCACAAGATCTGGTCCCATATCTTCCTCTCCCATAATTAAGGTAGGATTTAAAGAAAGTACACCTTCGGTAGAAAGTGCTCTCACATAACCTATTGAGGGAAAATTTGAAGTTTCAGGAGGGTAATTAGATGTAATATCTACTGCTACAATATTTTCCTGTGCTTCTAAAAAATAAACAATTTCTGTAAGTGAGCCTCCAGCTATGATTATTCTTGATTTATCTTTGGCAATTTCACAACTAGAAAAAAGTTGAAAACTTACAAAAAATATTAAAACCCTTACATTGAACATAACGAAATTGTATTTGATAATTTTGTAAATGTGAATGATAATGATTCTCATTTACAGGTTTATTTATGAATAATATCAAAAAAATATTAATAATAACGTTGCTAACTGTTATCAATTCTTCGCTTATCTACAGTCAAGAGGAAGATAATGTTGAGGAAGTCGTAGTGATTTCTTCAAAAATACCAGTACCTTTAAGTGAGGTTGTCGGTTCAGTTACATTAATTACACAAGACGATCTTGAGGCCAGAGTTGTATCAGACTTAGGAGATATCTTGGAAAATACTGTTGGAGTTTCTGTACCTAGAAACTCTCAATATGGAAGATACTACAATGAAGGTATATCCATCCGTGGTTTAGGTGGGTCAAGGGTCAACATTTTTGTTGATGGTGTAAGAGTTTCTGATGCTTATGCTGGATATGGAAGAGATGTAGTAGAAGTTGATTTATTAAAGAGAGTAGAGATCTTGAAAGGTCCTACATCTGCACTTTATGGATCAGATGGTCTTGCAGGCGCTGTTTCATATGTTACAAAAGACGCAAGTGACTTCACTGAATCAGGGTTTCATTACTCAGCTAGATATTCACATTTTAGTGATTCTGATCAAGAAAAATATAGCTTTTTATCAGCTTATGTTGGAGAAAGGGTAGAAGGGATCTTACAGTTTACAAATAAAAATTCTTCTGAAATGAATTTGCATGATGATGCTGTTCAGAACCCAAATCCTGTTAGATCAGAGGGTGAAAGCATATTAGGTAAATTTACATTTGATTTAAATGACAATATTGATATTACTTTCACACTAGATAGCCAAGAATGGACTAGTGATATAGTTGTCCTTACAGATATAGGATCTACTTTCTACCCAGGCCTATCCACATTATCTACAACATCATCATCTGTTGGTGCTGATGAAGGGAGTAGAGAAAGAATAGGTTTAAGAGTTGATTTTAAAGGACAAAATAACTTATTTGATAACGGAACTTTTAATTTATTTTCACAGTCCACCGATCAGCAACAAATAACAAACAAAATGGTAGCAGATATGGTGTTTGGTCAATTTGGTCCAATGGGTCCTCCAACACCAGGAATGTTATTCAGAGATTTCCAATTCAATCAATCTGTATCTGGAATGGCACTTGAATTACGAAAGTCTTACGACAATTTCAATGGAAGAGACGTAGTATATGGTTTTGAAACAGAAACACTAGAGACTGAAAGATACCGTAATAGTACGCTCACAAGTTTATTTACTGGAGTTTCTTCATCAAATGTCTACGGAACGATATATCCAAGTAAAACTTTGCCTAATACAGACACTACTCGTACAGGTGTATACATTAATGATCGTATAAAAATTGACGAATTCAATATATTATCTTTAGGCCTTAGATATGACACTTATGAGCTGGAACCAAATGATGATGCTTTGTCCGCAGTAAATAGAGTTATAGGTTATCCATTGGCACAGATTGAAGAAGATGAATTTTCAGTAAAAATTGGCTGGCTATCTGCCGTAACTGAAGATATCAACGCTTTTTTTCAATATGCAGAGGGTTTTAAAGCACCTGATTATGATGCAGCAAACCTAAGTTTTAATAACCTAGCTTATGGGTATGGTATTGTACCAAACGCAAATTTAGCACCGGAGACAAGTAAAGGAACAGAAATCGGTTTTAGAAGCGATACTGTTAATAGGTCTTGGTCTATAACAAGATTCGATAATCAATATGAAGACTTTATTCAATCTACTGCTGCTGGGTTTGATTTCATAAATCAAATAGTTTTGTTTCAATCACAGAATTTAAATGATGTAGATATCGATGGTATTGAATTAAGCTTCTCAAGGAAATTGTCAGATACTCTTACTTTTTCTTACGATTTAATAAAAATAGATGGTAAATCTGATGGTATTCCTTTATCTTCCATCTCTCCTGATCAAGCGATGATTGCTTTGAAACATCTATCTGTTGATGAAAAATTTTCAGCAAATCTATATCTCAATATGGTGGATGAGAGTTTTAACAATTTTACTAGTGGTTGTGGTAGAAGTGGTGGGGCTTGTCTAACATTACCTGATCGTGAAATATTTGATTTATATACTTCATATAAATTCAATGACCATCTCGAATTAAATGTTGCTTTTAAAAATCTTTCAGATCAAAAATTCTGGGACTGGACAACTGTAAACGGCTTTGCTGCTGATCAAGCAAATCTTGATTTATGGTTAGAGCCTGGAAGAAATACAAGTGTTTCTTTAAAAGTAATTTTTTAATATTTTTGCTAGGGGTTTTACCCCTAGCTCTCTTTTCTGTCGCACTATTATTTTCGTGTGCCGTTATAATCTTTTTATGCGAAAGTTTCTTACTTATTCCATTTTAGTAATATTTATTTCTCTAATAATCTATGTTGCAATTAATTTTCGATCAGGCATCAATACCTTAAGACCTAGTGATGGACATGAAATTCTTGCTTATGAATCAATACAAGAAAACCTTGATGATAGAAAGAATTATTTTATTTGGATAGGACAAGCAACTGTTTTGCTTAATATGAATGATAGAAACGTATTATTTGATCCTATCTTTTCTGACAGAGCATCACCCCTTTCTTTTTTTGGTCCAAAAAGAACTATTCCGCCAGTAATTAAAATCGAAGATTTACCAATAATTGATATAATATTTATATCTCATAATCATTACGATCATCTAGATCTAGAATCTTTAAAAACAATACAACAAAAATTTCCCGATGTAGTCATCAACGTGCCTAGAGGTGATAAACAGCTACTTATAAGCGAAGGATTTAAAAATATTAATGAATTCGAATGGTGGCAAAGAGAAAAAATTTACGATTTTGAAATAGTCTTCACTCCTACAAATCATTGGTCAGCTAGAACCTTGTTCGACCGAAAAAAAAGTTTATGGGGAGGTTGGTTTATAGAAACAGAGGACTATTCAATACTTCATATTGGTGATACTGCAAAAGATCGGGTATATGAGGAATATCCTAAAAGACTCTCAGATATTGATATAACTTTTATGCCAATTGGTTCATATCTCCCAAGAAATATTGAAGCCGAGTATCATGTTGATCCTCATGAAGCAATAGAAATTGTGCAAACTTTAAATACTAAATTTGCATATGGTATACATTGGGGCGGCATTTTTTTTCAACAAGAACCTACCTATGAGCCCTTAGAAATAATTAAAAATGCACGAATGTTAAATGAAGAACTAAAATTTTATACACCGCTCCCTGGTGAAATAATTGATCTACCTTAATTGAGAATGATTCTCATCTAGAGTATTATCTTATAACTTTATGAAAACACTTTTAAATATTCTCAAATTAACACTTCTAACATTCATTGTTGGATGTTCTCCAGTAAACGAAGTCAATGTTTATACATCAAGACACTATGACGTAGATGATATTTTATATGAAGAATTTACAAAAAAAACTGGTATCACGGTGAATATAATTTCTGGATCTGGGGGAGCTTTAATGGAAAGATTAAAAGCAGAAGGTAAGAACTCACCTGGAGATGTGTTCTTCACTGTAGATGCTGGTAATTTAGCAAATTTTCAAAAAGCAGGTTTATTACAATCCATAGAATCAGAAGCCATAAAAAACACTATTCCTCCTGAATTAAGAGGACCTAATAATGAATGGGTAGCCATAGCTAAAAGAGCTCGGGTTATTTTTTACAATCCTGAAACAGTTACCGCTGAAGAGATTAAAAATATTTCTTATGAGGATCTTGCTGACGAAAAATGGAAAGGCAGAATAGTAGTTCGAAGCTCATCAAATATGTATAACCAATCGCTTGTTGCATCACTTATTTCAAATCTTGGTATTGCAAACACAGAACTTTGGGCAAAAAAACTTGTAAATAATTTTGCTAGAACTCCTCAGGGCAACGATAGATCACAATTAATGGCTGTTGCAAATGGGTTAGCTGATCTTGCTATCGCTAATACCTATTACATCGGAATAATGTTGGCAGGAAAAGGAGGGCAAGATCAATTAGAGGCTGCAAACAAATTAAAAATAGCTTTTCCTAATCAAGATAACAGAGGAGCCCATGTAAATATAAGCGGAGGGGGTATCTTGAAGCACGCACCAAATAAAGATAATGCAGAAAAATTTCTAGAATTTTTGCTATCAGAAGAAGCACAAACGCACATCGTAAATAATTCATTTGAATACCCCGTAATTGAATCAATTTCCCCGCATCCAATAATTGAAAGCTTCGGGGAATTTAAAATGGATAAAACTTCAGTAGCAGACTTTGGAAAATTTAATCCAGATGCAGTTAAATTAATGGATAGAGCCGGCTGGAAATAACATCATCTTCTCTGATATTATTACAAGTTAATAACCACTCTGATGAAATTATTTAATCTTAATTTTTGGAATGTATTTACTAATATAATTGCCTTAATTTTTGCCATTCCAATTATCCTAATTTTTCTCAGCCTATTTAATGGATTCAATGAAAATTTCGAACATATATATGAAGTAGTGCTTCTAGAATATTCGATCAATTCAATTGTTCTGGTAATAGGTGTATCTTTGGTTGTTTTATTTATTGGTGTATCTACAGCTCTATTAGTTAGTTCATTTAAATTTACAGGGAGTAAAATCTTTGAGTGGGCGTTAATTTTACCACTAGCTATACCTCCTTATTTACTTGCATACGTAATGACAGAAATCTTTGAATATTCAGGGAGTGCAAACATGATTCTAAGGTCAATAAACTTTATTTCAGATAATGGGTCTCTTCCATCAATTAGATCCCTCACAGGAGCAATATTTATTTTTGGATTTGCGCTTTATCCATATGTTTATTTAATAACTAGAGTTGCACTCATGAATATTTCTAAGCCCATATTAGAGTCGGCTAGAGTACTTGGCACAAATAAATTAAATAGTTATATAAAAATTGTTTTACCAATAATAAGACCAGCAATATTTGCAGGTTTAGCACTAGTTTGTATGGAAACGCTTTCTGACTTTGGAGCAGTTCAACATTTCGCTATACCCACTTTTACAACAGGTATATTTCGTACATGGTTAGGTATGTATGACTTAACTACAGCTATGCAGTTAGCATCAATATTACTTTTTGTAATTATCCTGTTTATATTCCTAGAAAGAAATCATCGTGCTAATGCTCAATTTTCTTTAGCGAGCGATACAAAAGAACAAGTAAAATTAGAAAGTCTTTCGGGTTTAAAAAATATCTTAGCTTTATTGATTTGTTTAATACCCATATTGGTAGGATTTATAATTCCTGTTCTTGAAATAATTAGCTGGTCTATTGAAATCGAAAATATTTTTTCTACAAGATTTATTTCTGCCTCACTCAACACAATGTTATTAGCAATAGCAGCAGGCATTATTACCACTATTATTGGAATAATATTTAATTTTAATATTCGTATTTCTTCTTCAAAAAATGCTGGATTAGTTAATAATTTCATTTCATCTGGTTACGGCATACCAGGTCTAATTCTTGCTATCGGCATTACACAATTTCTAACTATCTTTGATTTAATATTGATCGAGACTGGAATTGTAATTACAGGTAGTTTGTTTGGATTAATTTTTGCTTATGTCGTTAAGTCCTATGCACTAACAAATAATGTGCTTGAAAGTAACTATAAGCAATTTTCTAGAAGTATAGATGATTCTGCAAGAACTCTTGGATCGAGCAAATACAACTTACTTAAAGATATTCATTTACCACTATTAAGAACTGGTATCTTTACAAGTGTTTTATTGGTGATTTCAGAAGTAGTAAAAGAATTACCTGCCACATTAATCTTGAGGCCATTTAACTTTGACACGTTAGCAGTAACAGTCTATACATTTGCTTCTGAAGAGAGGATATATGAGGCTGCATTTCCTTCATTATTTATAATAGGTATTGGATTGATACCAATATACTTTATCTCTAATATGATCAAAAGTGCACGAGGTCTAAATTGAAAAAAAACTATCTAAATTTACATAAAATCCACTACGAGATTAATTCAAACACAATACTGAAAGATATAGATTTATCAGTCGAGGAGGGTGAATTTATCTCTGTAATTGGAAAGTCTGGTTCTGGTAAAACAACACTTTTAAAAATAATAAGCGGGCTTATAAGGCAAACAAGTGGTGAGATTTCGCTAAATGACAGAACTTTGGCTAATGATAATTTATTCATTGAACCGGAAAATAGAAAATTAGGTCTGGTTGTTCAAGAGAAAGTTCTTTTTCCCCACCTTAACGTTCAATCAAATGTTGAATTTGGAATTTCATCTGATAGCGAGAAAAAGGAAAAATCTATTGAAATGCTGAGAAAATTCCATATTTCTAATTTAAAGGATAAATACCCTCATGAAATATCTGGTGGTGAAGCTCAAAGGGTTGCTTTAGCAAGAACTCTTGTCACGAAACCATCGGTATTGCTCTTAGATGAACCATTTAATGGGCTTGATCAAGAACTTAAAGATGAAATTTATCCAGATATTAAAAAAATATTAAAAATTAATAAGATAACGACTATTATGGTTTCACACGATTTGAATGAAGTAAAAAGCTTTTCAGCAAAGATCTACAGCCTTGATAATGCAGGCCTTAAGGAATATGAATCTTAAAAAATTTATTATAATAATTTCTCTTTTTTCTTTTAGCGTTTTCTCACAAAGTGAAAATTACGTTGATAATAATGGAGTTAAAATATTTTACGTAGATTATGGTCCTACAAACAACGAACCAATACTTTTAGTCCAAGGACTGGGAGGTCAACTTACTTTTTGGCCGCAAGAGCTGATTTTAACCTTACAAGAAAATGGTTTTAGACCTATCGTTTACGATAACAGAGACGTTGGTTTATCTGAAAATTTTGAAGATTATGGAAAGCCGAACTTTGTTTGGAACTATGCAAAATTCTATTTGGGCCTACCGTTAAAATCACCTTACACACTTGCAGATATGGCTAGTGATGGAATTGCTGTTTTAAATGATTTGAAAATCAATAAAACTCATTTATTAGCCCAGTCCATGGGTGGAATGATCACACAAAGAATGGTCGCAGATAATAAAGATAGATTTAAGTCATTTGTTCTGATTGCATCAATGGCCAGAACACCAGATCTCGAGACAGCTCCAAAAGGTGAATTAAGAAGGTTAATTGAAGACAGATCATTTAAAAATCAAACGATAGATGAAAGAGTTGAACGATCTATTGCAATTTTTAAAATTCTTGCGAGTCCAAATGCTCAGTTTGATGAGATTAGATTTAGAGAAGAAGTAATCAAGAATATTAATAGAAGTGATAATGAATCTGGCTTTTCTAGACAACTTATAGCTATTTTGGCTGATAAAGATAGATATGATGAAGTACAATCTATCACAACACCAACACTAGTTATTCATGGCAAGCTTGATCCGCTAATACCATATGAGGAAGGCAAAAAAACGGCAGACCTTATTCCTAACAGCTCATTTTTAAGTGTCGATTTTATGTCACATTTAATTGATGAACCTGTGATGGAATACATTGAAGAACCATTAGTTAATTTTTTGGTAGAAAACAGTTAATTTAAAACAGAATAAGAACCTATGATTCTTAATTCTTCTGACATATCCTCTAATTTTTCTAATAGTTTTATTATTACTTCGTCCTCGTAATAACCTTCGAAATCTATAAAAAAGGTATGTAGATAATCATTATTTCTAGATGGCCTTGTTTCGATTCTGGTCATATTTATATTTAGCTCAGTGAAAGGTTGCAAAATAGACATTAATGAGCCAGGCTCGTCAGCGATATTTATCATCACAGAAGTTTTATTTTGATCTGATTTTTCCTCAATGCTTTTTCCAATAACTAAAAATCTAGTTTTGTTATCATTGCTATCTTGAATATTTTCAAGGTGCGTGTGAAGTTTAAATAGTTCAATAGCGTATGAGTTAGCAATACAAAAAAATTCATTATCTTCGACTGCTTTTGACGCTGCTTCAGCTGTACTTGTTGCAACTACTTTCTCAACGCCAGGTAGATTATTTCTTATCCAACTATTACATTGACCAAAAACTTGTGGATGTGATGTGATTTTTTTAATTTTATTTAAATCAAAATCAGTATTAGCAGAACATAGATGATGACTTACAGAAAAATTAAACTCTTTAAGAATTTTTAAATCATAATCTATTAAACAATTTAGAGATGAATTAATTACTCCTTGATAAGAGTTCTCAAAAGGGATTACACCGTAGTATGAATGGCTCATAGCTACCTTCTCAAAGATATCTTCTATTGAGGGAAGGGGAACAAATGTAGCTTTATTCTCAAAAATATTTCTAGCAGCTAAATCCGAATTAGTGCCTTCTGGTCCTAGAAAGAAAATTTTCATCTGTGGATTGTAAGGTTTTTTAGACATAAAAAAAACTGAGCAAGCTCAG
>CEPA01104239.1_pt1 | contig 11804 bp, 10 predicted proteins | sample 356241 | NCBI WGS metagenome assembly CEPA01 (sample SAMEA2620542, study PRJEB7988) | marine metagenome | biome: marine biome (ENVO:00000447); feature: surface water layer (ENVO:00002042); material: "saline water (ENVO:00002010), including plankton (ENVO:xxxxxxxx)" | depth 5 m
TCGGTACTGGTATGCAGATCGTATACCGAGGGAGAGGTAGTGACATCATTTTGACCAGATGTTCTAGCGGCGGCCACTTCACTAGTTTTGGAAAATCCCAGTCCAGCAAAATAATCTTTTGTTACTGCCAAATCTAAAGCATCCAGAGAATCGCCACCAGCTACCGCCTCAGCAATGTCAAAGTACCCATCTCCATCGTCATCTTCGTCAGCGTTATTACCGATCCCGTCCTTGTCCGTGTCTATGCTCTCTGATGCATCAAAGGGAAATTCATCCGCACCGCCATCATCAACCGAATCACCGTCAAAATCTAGTCTACCCTCTGGGAACAACATTTCAAACGTCAGTTCACCTGATCTGACGATGCGAAATAGATTCTTTAAAAACTCTTCTTCTGTTTTTCCAAAATTATGCTGGAAAATCCTATCCAATTCAGGAACCAAATCTATCGTGTTCTGATGCTCCTTGCGAGCTTCGACGTCAGATGCCACTCTTTGGAAATCAAAATAGAAATCTATCAAGACGTATTTCCAAGAAGTCAGTTTTGCCATATAAGCAGCTGCTAGAGATCCCCAGTGAAACTTGGTTAAATAGCCATAAGGTTCCGTATATATCATCCGATCTACAAATTCATCTTCTGACAAACTGCTATCGCTCGTAATATCATTTATACTTTCACGAACTGCATTTAACGTATGAGGGGGATGATAACCAAGTGCTTCGGGTAAGCTCGCCGCAAAACTCTCTAGCCACCATCTTGATATAGCATTAGGTGAACGCTCCCCATAACCATTCTCCTCCCCATTCCACCTTCCTGGCACTAGGGGATCAATTGATTGCATTTGGACAACGTGATTATATTCATGAACGATTGAAGAATATACTGCCATTCTTGCCTCTTGCAATTTTTCTTCCTCAGAAGGTATGTCCAAAATATGGTCATTAACTCCATTCCAAAAACCCAGATTCAAGACGAGATAGCTTCGTTTTCTATTATTTTTAGTCATATAATAGTAACATATTCCTCCACATCCCTCAGCCTTAAGATATGGTGGATAATAATTATCTATACTGTCCCTTATAATCATGTTACCCACTTCGTCGTTGATCCTTTTATTACCGGGGGATATCGGCTTAAAATAGTTTCCTTGTATGTTTACATAGGAGAATGAATAAATTTTCGTTATGCCAAATCCGTCCCATTCAGCTTGGGAGAAATTGAGTGCAGAGCCGTTTGAGTATTTGGCTTTTATTTCGTTCTTTAAATCGGTATTTGTTATTTCAAATCGTTGTGGATCGTCAGTCTTTTCCCAATTTAATGGGTCAACTACCTCCGTTCCCGCAATAAAATGAGTTTCAAATTTTCCTAAGTCAGATCCAATGTCTTCAATTACGTCTTTGATATTTTTTAGTTCTACGTCCCAGTCCCACCAATCACCTAAATCCGGTAATTCCTCGCCTTCAGGGAAATGAAAGAAAGCCCACTCTTCACCACTTTTTACATAGTTTCTATTCATCTGTTCGTGCTGCGACTTTATGGGATGGTCTAGCAGGTATTCGCTTATTTTATCTCCATACCATCCAGAAAGTGTTCCGTAGCCATAAGGCTTAATCAGAGGATAACTAACTTCAATTGTTTCTGGCGATGAGTCAGATAAGATATTACTAATTCCACATACTATTAGTATTAATATTTTTAGAAATCTAAGCATCTTTCCCAATTTCATGTATTAATATTATTAAGGCAAGGCAACTTTTGTATAAGCAATTATCATACCACTTCCCCTAAGCTTTGAACAGCATCTGGGACGGAGTGATATTTCAGTTGAAGCAGATCCGGCAGCTTTCCCTGACCTAATTCCAAAACGCCCTCCCGCAAGTAATGTTCCAATAGGAAGGTCAGAAATTCCTTTTGCTAGTCGCTCCTTGAGGCTCTGCAAATAGGGAAATAGTTCGTGGTTCACATACTCAATTAGGTCATCGCCAACCAGGGAGGAGTCACAGTCGAAAGAGGCATCATCGTTCTTAGGAGCCGCCCAAGCAGACCAGCTATAATCCTCATCAATGACCCGCTCGTAGCTTTTCCCAAGTAGCTACGCCTCCATGGACCTCGTTTCCTCTAGGTCGTCCAAATACTTAAGGAAGAGCATCCATAATGTCTTCTCCGTGTAGTCTAGCTCGGAGGAGCAGCCTGTCTCTTTCCAAAGGACGTCGTCTATATTTTTGAAGGTTTGCTCGAACTTCGATCCACAGTGCATCAAAATGACAATGGTTGATCAACCGAACAAATGGGCTTTTTCCCACTGTGGCCCCGCCAGTGTGGCTATCGGAGAGCTATTTTTCGAGGGGCTGATTACTCGTATGCGTGCAAAGCTCTTACTGGCTTAAGTTCTGCTATCTTTGGCAACGCTGCCCAATAAATGCCCAATAAACGGTTAACAAAAAGCTAAATCTAGTTACAATGGAGTAGAATGAAAAAGTGCCTTAATCCCCTCAAATCACTTAAAGAAAATGTTTTGAGTGGAGCCGGCGATGGGACTTGAACCCGCAACCTACTGATTACAAATCAGTTGCTCTACCAATTGAGCTACGCCGGCAAAAACACCTGTGTAATTGATAACGACAGAGTTTGAAACCTCTCAAATCTGGTACCCCCCCTGGGACTCGAACCCAGAACCAATAGATTAAGAGTCTACTGCTCTACCAATTGAGCTAGAGAGGCATCCTCCAAATAAAAGAAGTCCCGAAAATCCAGTTTAGAGCTCCCATGTCAATCGATTTTTTAGAGGAACCGAAATCGAAAATCCTAACCCCTCAACTATTGGAGGAAATTCGGTTAACGCATCGTTCAAAAATCCTGCAGAATTCCCTGTCCTACAGGGCCATCTTCCACGAATCGCTCCCAAATTTCTCCAATCAAATAAATCGAACCAGTGACAAGAATTGGACCGGTACTCGGTACATCCAGGGAGCACTCACCTCTTGAGGGAAAGAGTTCGGAAACGGATCCCCTAACGACCGTGCCCGAAAAAGAGGGGGGTACGAAGGACTCCAGCGATTCAAACGTTGAAGATCTAGTCTGTTGCGGCACCACGAACGTTATCGACTTGGCAAATCTTGCGATAACAGGCACGAGAATATTCGCTCTGTCGTCTCCCATCACTCCGAATACGACATCTGGTTTCGGTATCCCCTTCTCTGTCATTCTGGAAAGGTTTTCCTCAAGCCACTGCGCCCCATCCGAGTTGTGCGTAACGTCGAATATGATCTTACGATGTTCGAGATCCTGCTCCTCCCAACGGCCTGGCCAATAAACATTCTTCAAAGTGGAAACGCTAATCTCTTCGTCGAGATTAAACCGGGATTCCAAAACACGAGCGACCGCTAGGGCCGTTGCCGCGTTCAGCCTCTGGTATCCTCCCACTAAGTTTGTTTGAGGATAGGTGGAAACATCATTCCCAAACTCCTCAGCAACGGAAATCAGAGAGCTATTTCGTTTCTTGCATATGGAACGAATAACCGATTCTGCCTCAGACGGCAACTGACCAATCACAGTGGGGAGCCCATCTTTAATGATGCCTGCTTTTTCTCGAGCGATCGCTTCAAATGTGTCTCCGAGGATTTCACAGTGGTCTAGCCCGATAGAAGTGATTACCGCGACTTCAGGTATCACTACGTTGGAGGCGTCTAAGCGTCCTCCAAGGCCAACTTCAACAATCGCAATATCAACGTTTTCTCGCTGGAAGTGACGAAAGGCCATCGCCGTCATGAATTCGAAAAAGCTGGGATGCATCTCCGGGTTAATTTCCGCTATTACAGTCGCCTCTTCAACCATTTCACGCGTGTATTCAAGTATTTGATACTCATCCAAAATGGAACGATTCACTTGAATCCGCTCTCCCTGCCGCACTAGATGGGGAGATGTCGATAGACCTGTTTTGAACCCGTGAGCACGGAAGATCGCTTCGAGCATTGCGGCGGTAGAACCTTTGCCATTGGTACCGGCTACATGGATAATGGGATATGCCTTCTGCGGGCTTCCAAGCTTTTTCGCAAAATGTTCCATACGCTCCAGCCCATAGAACGAACCCCTATTTTTCAGCGAGTAGAGCCAATCGCGAGCCTCTTCGTAGGTCTTAAGTTCCATCTTCATTCAGAGGGGCCAGCACTGATGGCAAGTCGCAAGTCGCAAGTCCTTTATTTCGCATCTATAAACTTGGCACAGCTTAACGCTATTACCCAACCGTAGACCAACTAAGCTTTCTTGTGTTGAACCTTGAGGTATAAAGCAGAAAGGATGTCCCTTAGGCGATCCTTCATTTCGCGACGATCCACAATCATGTCAATCAAGCCTCTATCCATCAGAAACTCCGCTGTCTGGAAACCATCTGGAAGATCCTCATTAGTCGCTTCCTTAATAACCCGCCGACCCGCAAAGCCGATCAGCGCTCCTGGCTCTGAAATGATGACGTCCCCAAGGGCTGCGTAGCTAGCTGTCACTCCACCCGTCGTTGGATTGGTCAAAACGGAAATAAACGGAATCTTCGCTTTGGAGAGCTTAGCCAAGGCCGCACTGGTTTTTGCCATTTGCATTAGACTGAGAATACCTTCCTGCATGCGAGCTCCTCCAGAGCACGAAATAATGACACAGGGGATTTTATGCTCTAAAGAACGCTCAATCGTCCGTGTTATCTTTTCTCCCGCTACCGACCCTAGCGAACCTCCCCCAAACTTGAATTCCATCACCGCAATCGACACGGGAATACCGTAGATCTTGCCAAATCCATCGATAACTGAATCGTTGAGGCCAGTTGCCTTTTGATAGGTTGCCACCCGATCCTTGTAAGATTTCTGATCCTTGAATTCCAAGGGATCCGTCGGCTTCAGATCACTATCTTTTTCATCCCAGCTTCCCTCATCGAGTAGAAAATCGAGCCGCTTGCGGCTACCGATAGGAAAATGGAATCCACTTTTGGGAACCACGTTCTGATTCTGCTCAAGCTCCTTGTTGTAAATGATCTCCCCCGAAGCCGGGCACTTTTGCCAAAGGCCTTGCGGGATGTCCTTTTTCTTCACCTGAACAGTGGAGTACCTTGGTCTGTGGAAAATAGGCATAGTCGAAATTAGTTACGTTTCAGAAATCTGCTTACTCACCCGTGACCGATAGTCAATACGTCTACCTTTTTTACCCCCTTTTTTCGTAAAACCGAAACACAGGCGTTCAAAGTATATTCCGTCTTAAATACATAATCTACAGTTATATGCATTTTTTCGTTTCAGCTACTACATCAGGCAATATTGGAAAAGCGTTTCTGAGATTACAGTAACGCTCGTTTCGGTTAAACTGTGCTCAGGACGGATTGTCGATCACGCGTTTTAGCAAATTGATTCCAGTTTCGCAACTAAAGCGTTTGTCGTTTTCCTAACAGTCAGCTCGCTCTGATTATATCCACGCTCTCGTAGTTTTCGGGTGTGTAGAGGAACGGGAACCAGAATAGCGTATTCAAGATACTCACCCAGACCTCGGCATATTCCGACACTCCTGATAAATCAATGAGAACCCAGCGAGCATTATCGTGCTTAAGAGCATAGACCAAGTCGCAGATTGGGCCTAGGAACAGACTGAATAACCAACCTTGATAGAAGCGAGGATTCAATCGCGAGCAGTGTTGGAAATACGTATTGGATTCAATTTTTCCAAAAACCGGATACACGTATGTCAGGCAATAAGGATCCTAAACAATATGGATCCAAGAAAAACAACTATCGTAAGCACGCGGCAGCGTCGCGACTGCAACCAACCCACCCCGGTCAACACAGCTCGACGGAAATGCAACATAAAAAACTCCAACACCAAAATTTGAAGCTTTTTGGATCAGATTCATTTCAATAACAGCAAGTTCAATATGTACTGAATCCATTTCCGTAGGTAATTCATTAGCTCGAACCAACCCAGATTCAGACTATATGAGAATGCCTGAATCGAGTTGAGAGAGTGAACGCAGAGGGCACCAAGTACCCGCTAGGTACGTTCCTAATAAAAGACCTTTTTCAGAAAAAGGCCCTTTGCCGGAGCAACAAAAACCATAGGCGTTCTCTCAGCGGATTTCAGTAACTCAGAGAACGCATCCAGTGACAAACGCCTAAGCCCTACATTGGCAAGCGTACCCGCAAAGCTCCGCACCATTTTATACATAAACCCGTCGGCCTGAAAATTGAGTAACAGGAAATCTTTCTCCTGAAGCATTTCTGATCGAAACATTTTTCGAACCGTTGTTTTATATTCTATTCCTCGATTTGCCGCAAACGCTCCGAAATCGTGAGTCCCTTCTAACAAGCTAGTCGCCTTCGCCATCGCCTCGAGGGCGAGATCTCCACATAGCGACCAACTGTATCGATTTTCCAATGCGGTCGCCTGTCCCAAATAAATGCGATATTGGTACCATTTGGATACTGCAGAAAATCGTGCGTGGAAATCGTCCTCAACCTTTTGCACAAACAACGGCGTAACGGTATCAGGCAAAAGAGACCGCATTGCCTCCACTAGAGAGCCAGGATCATGCTTCCACTCACAGTCAAAATGAAAAACTTGCTCCATAGCATGTACACCAGCATCCGTTCGGCCGCTTCCGACTGCTTTTGTATCTTTCTTAAAAATTTCGGAAAGACACTCTTCTACAACCTGCTGGATAGACAAAGGTCCATCCTGGGTCTGCCAACCCGAGTAGTCCGTTCCATCATAGGAGCATCCACACTTCCATCTCATCGGAAACATTTATTCCAATGGCCTTTGACCCCGAAAGATATGGGAGTATCGAGAGTTACTAGTAACATTGCAAAATTGGATACGAAATTTTTGCTCAAGTGCAATATGCGAATAAGCCAAACGCAATGCTTGGCACCTGATACCTGAGTCCGACTAATCAACCTTCGTACTCTAGCGTTCTTCGCAGTCAAAATGATCCAGATCGTCATCGGAATGGAGCTCAGGCAATTCTATTCTTTGATTCAGAAAGTCCTGCAATATCAGCGTAGCGGCAACTGAATCGAGTTTTCCCGATCGTCTCAATACATCGTCCCGTCCTTTCGAAAACCCTTTGGAAGCTTCATTTGATGTCAACCGCTCATCGATCCTGTGCACGGGCAGCGAAATAAACCGTAGAAGCTTATCGATGAACGCATCGACTTCCCGGGCCTTAAAGCCGATGGAGCCATCCATATTGTATGGGTAGCCAAAAACGAGATCCGTTGCCCTTCTCTCTTTAGCAATTTTGACTATGTGAATTATACGCTCAGCTTCTTGATCTTCGACCGCGGCTTCCAGCGGCGTGGCAACCCCAATTTCGTCACCATAACTCAACCCCAATCGACGCTCACCAAAGTCAATTCCAATACAGCGCATCTAATGAATGAGGAGGGTTGGACTTACACATATAGATCCAAACGGGTCTAAACTCGATCTGGACTCAGACCTTTTACAAGATTCTTGATTTTCTGGGCGTCGTCTTTCTTACACACCAGCGTTGCATCTTTAGTATTCACGACGATGAGATCGTCCACTCCTATCAGCGCGACCAAATGCCCTTTTTCACCAACTACTATGTTACCTCTGCAATCCTCGAAGACCGCTTCCCCGGTTGCGACATTGTTATTGGAGTCTTTCGGAAAGTGACGCTCAATCGCTGGCCATGCTCCTACGTCGTCCCAATCAAATGTGGCTGACAGCGTCACGACATTGTCCGCTTTCTCCATTACCGCAAAGTCAATCGAAATTTTTTCCAACTCTGGATACAATTCTGCCAAAAGCTCATTAAGGTCCTCTCCTTCGCTGATGCGATTCTCGATCTGGTCTAGCCCTGACTGAAGTTTCGGAGCAAACTGGGCCAGTGCATCGGAAATCGCTCGTACACTCCAAACAAACATTCCCGCGTTCCAATAATAGTCGCCGCTTTCCAAATACACCTTCGCAGTCTCCAGGTCAGGCTTCTCTTTAAACTCTATTACTTTAAAAACTTTAGTCCCATTGTAATCACCGATCGAATCCCCCTTTTGAATATACCCATATCCAGTAGCTGGATCCGTTGGTCTTATGCCTATGGTCACAAGTTGGGGCCTTTCCTCTGAGGCGAGAAACGCAACATCCAGCGCTTTTTGAAATCCTACCATGTCACGTATTAGGGCATCTGCCGGCAACATCGCCAAAGACGCATCGGGATCTTTTTCCTTAATCAAGAGCATTGCTAACCCCACCGCCGCTGCAGTATCCCGTCCTACGGGTTCTGCCACAAAATTTTCCCTAGGCAAGCTAGGGCAAACGTCGCGTACCCCTTCTAACTGCTCCACATCAGTAATGACAAAAATATTTTTTGGCTCAATAAATCCCTCTAATCGATCAACTGTCTGGGCCAGCATTGGCTTATCGCCCACGATCGGCAGCAAGTGCTTAGGACGCCTCATTCTGCTTGCAGGCCAGAAGCGTTCACCCTTTCCACCTGCCATGATAACTACAAATCGGTTTGCCATTACTCATCCAAATCGGATACCAAACATTTTAGGTCAACGATTAATAGCCCATTTTTCCATTCCAAACGGTGTTTTGCACAGAATTCCGAAAACGGCTCAACAAAGCGATATGAGATTACAATTGAACTCTCTTTGGTGATTCCTATCAACCAAAATTCATGAACCCTTCCGCTATCACACTCCATTCTGAGGAGTTGGCCCGATACAGTCGCCACATTTTGCTGGATGAAATTGGCATGCACGGACAAGAATCACTAAAGCGGGCACGCGTTCTAGTGGTTGGAGCGGGCGGTCTCGGTAGCCCAGCCGCGATGTACCTGGCTGCAGCGGGGATCGGAGTGCTTGGGATCGCGGATTTCGACAAGGTGGAGCTACACAATCTCCAGCGACAACTGCTGCACGGCACAAGTGATGTAGATAATTTAAAAACCGAATCCGCTCGATCGCGGCTCCACGACATAAACCCCCATGTTTCCGTTGTTCTGCATAATTCTGGGGTCACACCCGAAAACGCGACCAGCCTCTTTGACCAATACGACATCGTCGTCGATGGTTCGGATAATTTTGGCACCCGCTATTTAAATAATGATGCGGCGTACTTCTCGAATACACCCCTGGTTTTTGGAAGCATCTTTAAGTTCGAGGGGCAAGTTTCAGTGTTCAACGACAATCCCGAAGCACCTTGCTACCGATGCCTATTTCCCGATCCGCCACCCCCAGGCAGCGTTCCCAGTTGCGGAGAAGCGGGCGTGCTTGGCACTCTGTGCGGCATTATTGGCAGCATGCAGGCACTCGAAGCCATCAAACAAGTTTTGCAAATAGGAGAATCTCTCTCAGGCGAATTGCTCGTACTAGAAACATTGTCCATGCGAACCCGCAAACTGAAGATCAAAAAAGACCCACATTGCCCACTCTGTGGCACTGCCCCAGAAATCGAAATAATAAGATCAGAGTCGTACCAATACAATTGCGACATTGCTAGCTCAGATACCGAAAATATGGCAAACGAACCCTACCCAATCGAAATCGACGTGTCCGAAGCGAATCAAATACTGCAAACGGGCAAGGCCGTTTTAATCGACGTTCGCGAACCCTACGAGAAGGAGATCTGCAAAATTGAGGGATCAAGCCAAATTCCTTTGAATACGATCCCTGCCAATTTAGATAAATTGCCAACTTCTGATCCCCTTATGCTTTATTGTCACCACGGTTCTCGAAGTATGCAAGTCACCCAATACCTCCGAAAAAACGGGTTTACCAATGCCATAAATATTGCGGGTGGCATCGATGCCTGGGCCAGAGAGATTGATACCAATTTACAACGGTACTAGTGTATTTTTCAATTTGGCGGTTGTGCCCGTTTGAGTAAGAGAATTCTGTCATCGCAGGTAGGGCCAGGCAAGCCGCATTTGTTGATCAGTTTGAAGGGCACGCCAGGCCGTCGTGCCCTAACTTAACGATCTACTGTAAATACAAAAGCCCACTCAATCGAGTGGGCTTTACAAAATTGATCGGAACGAGAATCTACTTCTTGCGAGCTTTGGTAAGGCCTGCCGCTTTTTTGATATTGTGCAGGGTCGGAACCGATACGCCAAACTTGGCTGCGATAGCGGCGCCCGTTCCTCCTGTCTTCAGAGCGGCAATAATACCCTTCTTCAATTCTGCGGTGATTACTGTTCGTTTGGCCCTTTTCTTCACTCCCTTTTTCAACGCTTTCTTTGCCTTAAGGGCTTTAGCTGGCTTTGAAGTTTTAGTCGCCTTCGCCGCCCTAGGTCCACGGGCTTTGGCTTTCTTGGGAGATTTTCCACCAAGAGTCTGAAGTGCATCTATCAATTCCTGGCGAGTTGCGAATCCAGCTTCCTTATGGAGGTTCTGGATTCTTGCCTTTTGTTCGACTGCTGCTTTCTTCTCGAGAGCTGCAAGTTTTGACTTGGTTTCTTGTATTGCCTTTAGCGTGTTTGAGATCATGGGCCACAACAAATTCCCTTTTTTATATTATTCAACCCATTTTTTTAATAATACTTATAGATAAGCTCATATTTCTTGGTCTTTCCACCACTAATTATGTGTAGCTCCTTTACGAGTATCCATTCTACAGCATTTTCTATATTGTACGCGTGCCCTTCTTTTGAATAATATTAACTCACGCTATATCGTCATCGATGCATAGCCGCCATCCACAACAAGCTCTTCACCTGTTATAAACGAACCCGCACTACTGGAAGCTAGTAACAACGTTGCCCCAATAATTTCTTCCGAATTTCCAAAACGATTCATTGGAGTATGGTTCATTATACTTGCCACTCTGTCTTCCGTCAGGACTTTGCGGTTCTGTTCCGCTGGGAAGAATCCTGGGACGATCGTATTTACTCGAACATTATAAGGCGCCCATTCGCGGGCGAGATTCTTACTGAGGTTGTGCACGGCGGCCTTTGTAAGGGAGTAGGTAAATACTCTCGATAGAGGTACTATACCAGACATCGAGCCGACATTTATAATTGAACCCCCATCATCCTGCTCAACCATTTGGGCACCAAATATTTGGCTCGAGGAAAAAACCGATTTTATATTTAACTCTATTAGAGACTGGAACTCTTCATCAGAAATCTCAAAAAAGGGGGTAGCTGAGTTTCCACCAGCGCCATTCACCAATATATCGACTTTTCCGTGACCCCTAAGAACCGAATCCAAAGCCGACTGAATAGACTCTTGCTTCGTCGCCTCAAACGGAAGAAACGCAGCGGATCCGCCCTGAGATTCTATTCGGGCAATTTTATCTGCAGCTTTTTCGGCACTGCGTCCGAGGAGGTAAACAAATGCCCCGGCTCCGGCAAGACCCTCAGCCATGGCTCCGCACAATTCTCCCGTTCCCCCAGAAACGACCGCAACCTGACCCTCAAGACTAAATAGTTTTTCGATGTATGAGCTCATATTTTATTTTAAGTTATAAAGATACCATTTTTAGCGATTCCAATTCCCAAGGCGATTTTCCGCAATCCACCGCTAATTCACTGAACTCCTTCACCTCTGCCTCCGAAAACAACAAACCTCCATGCTGCTCGGTCAGTTTCGCCGCATTCGCCTCCAGCTGCCCTGGCAATAGACAATTCTCATTTCCATGACCCAATATATCGTCGATAACCGCTTTTATATTTTCGGCCTGATTTCTCCCCTTGGCAAAAAGCCCACTTGAAATCGCGTCAGGATGAATCAATTGAAAAAAGAAACAAGCTCCCCTCTTTTCGGCATCGGTTTTTTCTATCCACCGGTTTCGTATCGTG
>CEPA01018003.1_pt1 | contig 11779 bp, 14 predicted proteins | sample 356241 | NCBI WGS metagenome assembly CEPA01 (sample SAMEA2620542, study PRJEB7988) | marine metagenome | biome: marine biome (ENVO:00000447); feature: surface water layer (ENVO:00002042); material: "saline water (ENVO:00002010), including plankton (ENVO:xxxxxxxx)" | depth 5 m
GCGAAAGTACCTCTGCCTCAATAGTCAATTTATCTTCTGCAGCAGGTCAATATGGGTTCGCTTTTAGAACACCCTACGCCTCTGCAAAATGGGGAGTAATTGGATTGACAAAATCATTATCCATCGAATTGGGTAAAGATAAAATTAGGGTAAATGCAATTTTACCAGGATTAGTAGCTGGAGATCGTCAGCAAAATGTTCTTCGAAACAAAGCACAAATGCTTGGTAAATCATTTGATGAGGTTGAGGAAGAAGCCCTCTCTTTTACCTCAATAAAAGAATACGTTGACGCACAAGATATAGCCGATCAAATAATGTATTTGGCATCAGACGCTGGAAAGCACATTTCCGGACAAGCAATTTCAATTGATTGTGATACTAAAATGCTACTTTAAAAAAACACATCATGGTTACTGAATAATTGGAACCAATTTTGGAATTCCCAAAGGTTTATAAATTAAACTTCTTGCTTAATTCTAGATAAGAGAGCAACGTCCAATTATAAATATCTCAGAATGAGTGATTATGGAAATCAATAACCCTCGTGGTATTATATTGATGGCGCTAGGATTTGCTCTCTTTGCTGTAGCAGATACGATCGCTAAGGTGTTGTTGGATTATTACCCACCACTTCAAGTTGTTTTTCTAAGACAGTTAGGCTTGTTTTTTGGGGTGAACCTTATAATGCTTTATAACTTAAAGTGGGTTGGTAAAACACATAACTTTTCAAAACAATTACTGCGGGGGCTTACACAAGCCGGATCGGCTGTTATTTTTCTAGTTGGATTGAGAACCATTCCGATTGCAGACGCGACTTCTATTGCTTTTGTTGCTCCCCTGTTTGTGATTGTGTTTAGCTATTTTATACTTAAAGAGCCTATTGGTTTCCGACGTTGGCTCGCCGTTATAATTGGATTTTCTGGTACTTTAATAATCATTAGACCTGGTTTTGAAATTATTAACCTAGGCCATCTATTTATAATTATCGCAGCATTGCTATTTGCATTGCGTCAAATACTGTCAAGATTACTCGCCTCCACCGATGATCCTATTACAACTGCTTTTTTCACTGCATACACGAGCGTATTTATTTTTGTATTGTTCCAACCGTGGGTTTGGACACCTATTACCGATAAAAACCATATTTTTCTTTTCTTAGTTTACGCGGCTTTCGCTGGCACTGCTGAATTCTTAGTAATAAAATCCTTACAAATAGCACATGCGGTTGTAGTTTCACCGCTGCAATATACTCTTTTGATTTGGGTGACCATTTTTGGTTTCATTATTTGGGGAATACTGCCTGACTTCTGGACATTTCTTGGCGCAGGGGTGATTATAGCTACCGGCCTTTATTCGCTTCATAGGGAGCGCTTGAGAAAATCACAATAGTTGAAAATTTAAATAAAAGAGCTCTTATGAAATATTTCCTATTTTTTTTTATAAATATATTTTTTTTATTAACTTTTAAAACAGTTGCAGATTGTAGCCATTGCAGCTTTGACAATAAAAATTTAGCCAATTTAGTTTTTAAAAATCAAGATTTATCCAATGCCTCTTTTAAAAAAGCTTATTTAGTAAATGCTGACTTTTCTGGAGCAAATCTTACTGGTGCTATTTTTGATGGAGCGTATGCTAACGGCGCCGTTTTTGTGGGCGCCCAGCTTGACAATTCTTCATTCAGAAAAACGGAATTAGAGTTAGCCAATTTTAAAAATGCATCTTTGCAAAATGTTACATTCGATGGTGCCTATCTTGTCCATGCCAAACTGTCCGAAAAGCAAGTTTTGCAAAGTAATCTTTGTAAAGATTTAGTTATAGATGCCATGAAATTTAAAGATTTGTGCGAAAACTGACTAATTAATTGATTTTAATTCTTTTGAAAAATAAATTTCCTAACGGAATCAGACAAATGCCTTACTTAAGCTAGAAATATTATAGCAAATACTTATTTATCAGTCGGCTTTCCTTTACTTCCCGAATGAATTGTTATACACAATTGCCAAACTCAGGGTGATTGTTTTGCGGGGTTGTCATGATTGACGATGCAAATATCACCGATTTTCGCCAAATTCTCTTGGATGTTGTTCGGTCGTTAGGAACAGATGACCTTTTAAAAGCTTGGACAATTTGCCGTATGCGTAACTGGATTGATGAATATGGTGAAGTTACCTCAGAAGGCGTAGCCCAAGTACTTTCTTATAAAAAAGTTTCCACGATAACCCCGTAAAATACACCAAGCTGTTACTTTATATCATCTAGCATTAAAGGTAAAAACTTGCTCATTCTCAATAATATATGAGTTAATGAGATTTTTTGATTTTTCAGAAACTAACCAATCTTCGAGATTCTTGGCTAATTTGTTTTTAACATGTGAATGAACTTTTTTACTAATAGGTAAAAATGAATATTGATTATTAAGTAATTGATCATTTTCGAATTGGATTGCCAAATTCCTTTTATTTTTATGATTCAGCCAAGTGGCCCTATCTGATAAAATATATGCATCGAAAGCTACTGCAATGTTTATTGCCTTTCCCATGGAAGATCCAACTGAAATATACCTGTCTCCAATGGTTTCGGGATCGAAATGTATTTTATTCCAAATTTCCATTTCTTTTTTGTGTGTTCCGCTTAAATCACCTCTACTGACAAATTTACTATTTGCTTGTGAAAGTTTTTTAAAGGCTTCAAGCACGTCATCTGAACTTTTAATTTTTGCTGGATCCGCTGACGGGCCTAAAATTACATATTCGTTGAACATAATCTGTCGTCGATATTTTGCAAAACCGGTTGTAACAAATTCCTCTTCATCAGGCTTTGAATGTACTAAAATGGCATCTACATCGCCATTTTCGCCCAACTTTAGTGCTTGACCAGTACCAACAACTATCAGTTGGATCTCAATTTTTAAATCAGTCTCGGCATGCGGGAGTAGATAGTCGCTTAATCCAGAATTATGGAAAGAAGAAGTTACTGCCAATCTTAATTGATTAGCCGGGGCTGTATATGTCTGGAAAAGAAGTAACAGAAATGAAGTAATTAGCATTCTAATCATAATACAATATCGCCTGCTAGAAACTGTTTTGCCGCCTCGCTTGGCGGGGCATCTAAAAATTTATCTTTTGAACTGTGAGTCTCCAAAATACCTTTATGAATATAAATAATATCATCAGCTAGCCTTTTGGCCTGTCCCAAATCATGCGTGGACATGATAATTTTTGTATCATTTTTAGAGGCTGAAAGAAGTATATCCTCAATGGTCTTTTTAGCCAATCCATCAAGAGAAGCGGTGGGTTCGTCCAGAAATAACATTTTGGGATTTGATATAAGAGCCCTCGCCACTGCAACGGCCTGCCTTTCTCCACCTGATAGGAGAGGCGCCTGTTGGTGAACTTTATTTTCAAGACCAATTTTTTGGGCCCAGTGCATCGCTTCTTTAACTGAAATAGATTTGGAAACTCTTCTAATTCTTAACGGATATATAAGATTTTCTAGGACTGATCTTCGTAACATTATTGGATTTTGGAATACAAAAGATTGCTCTTTCGCAGCAAGATTATTTGGAATAGACCAATTTAGCTTTCCTTTTGACAATTTTCGCAAGCCGTGTAGAGCCTCCAGTAAAGTTGTTTTTCCAGATCCGTTTGCTCCGAGGACGACTGAAATACCTTTTTGTCTAATCAGGAGATTAATAGGACCTATTAATTTTTTACTTTTTATATTTATCTCTAAACTTTCGACGCGAAGCGGAAACATTACCAGGTACCCCCACGTTCAGTTTTTCCAAACCAATGTGTAGCGAAACTTACTGAAAGAGCCAAAGCGATCAGTACAAAACCTAAGGCAAGGGCTAACGAAAAGTCACCTCTGGAGGTTTCCAATGATATAGCTGTTGTTAAAACACGGGTTGCATTATCAATATTACCGCCAACTATCATTATGGCTCCAACTTCACCAATCCCACGTCCAAAGCCGGCTAAGCATGCTGTAATCAAAGCTCTCCTGCTATCCCACATTAGGGTCCTTACACGCTGAGGTTTTGATGTGTTTATTGAAATCAGAAGATCGCGATAGTCAGTCCAAAGTTCTTTCATTGATTGGTGTGCTATGGATGTGACTAGCGGTGTAATGATGATTGTTTGAGCAATTATCATAGCAGATGTAGTGTAAAGCAAACCCAGAACACCCAAAGGGCCAGATCGTGAAAATACAATATAAACGACTAATCCCACAACAACAGGCGGAAGACCCATTAAAGCGTTCAAAACGGTTATAACTAAGCGCCTAAACCTAAACCGGATTACAACGATCAGTGCGGCTAAAGGAAAAGCAATTAAAGTAGAGATTAATAAAGCAGTTAGTGTTACATAAAGAGAGCGTAAAGAGATAGTAATAAGCTCTTTATCTAAACTAATTACAAGCCAAAAAGCCTGTGCTAAACCTTGTGAAATTTCGTTCATTTATAAAATACAATCTGCTTTTTGGATTTTCATTTAGAAAATTTGCCGAAATTAAAAAAGGGTTCGTCTAGACGCATTTATTGAAGGCGACCAAAAAACGTCATTCGAGCAGACTCTGACAATGAAATGCCAGGTTTAGAGTTATACGCCAAAACAACTAATATTCGTTCTTTGTTTCCTTCTGTAGGCGTTACTCTATGGATAGAGTTTTGACCGCGAAATAAAATTAATGTTCCAGGTCGGGTATCTAGACGATTTATCTCTGTTTCTCCATTTAAAACTGACTCAACGCCACTGAAGTTCATTTCATCTTTCTCCGCGTTCCGCAAATTTGAAACATATTCAAAATGTCCTCCGCCATCTGGGGCTTGCAAAAGGAGAGTGATAGCGAACTTAGAGTTATCAAAATGCCAATTTAGTTCCTGTCCCTTAGCCGCATAGTGAACATTTATTGATGAAAGTGGATCTGCATATTCGAAAAGTGCTTCTTCTTCCACAACGTTACAGATAAAATTTTTGAAAATATTTGAAAAATAGAGTTCTTTTAACTTTGAATTGTCTGGAATTTGGTCCGTTGTTATACAGCCTTTTGAAGAACTTAGCTGCCGATTGAAAACGTGCTCTGGAGCTAGGTCTTTATTTTTCGGCGTTAGATAGACGTTATGCGTAGAGTTTGTAAAAAATGCTAAGTTTGAACGAGACTTTGCTTCTTCAACGAGTTCGGTGACAGTTTCAAGTTTCAAAAAATTATGAAGCGTTACTACGCCATTCTGGTTGAGTTCCCTTCGACATTTTTCAGTAAACTTTTTATTATCAATGGGGACTTCATTAAAATTTACAACATCTTCTAACATCTTATTTTAAACCACCTTGAAACTAATGAGCACTTTCAAAAATTTTTCCTATTTGGCTACTCCAATAACCATAAAGCAGATAAACCCACTACGATCGTAAACAAAATTGATCTACTTAGCAAAGCAATACAGCTTGCAATCATTGCTGCGTATATTTTTGTTGCTGACCCTTCAAATGCCGAGCCGTTTTCATCTACAAATATTGAAGCCGCGATGATAGCTGATAATGCAGCAGTTGGGGCAAATCGAAAATATTCGTCTAGAGATTTTGGTACTTTCAAAAACTTAAAGCCTGAAAACATCGAGAACCTAGCTGCAAAATTTGCAAGACCTGATGCTATCATTACGAGCCAAATCATTTTGACGTCCTCTTGTCTATAAAACCTCCAACAACCATTCCGATAACTGCAGCTAAAATGATCCAGAGATTATGAGGCAGGTTCTGGCCAAAAATAGCAATAATGGAGGCAATGATAGCGGCACTGAGGTGAGCAAAAGATCTCAGTTTAGGTAGAATTATAGCCATGAACGTTAACGGAATGGCAAATTCTAAATTCAGATTACTTGGAATTTTTGTCCCAAGTAATACGCCCGCTATGGTTGATATTTGCCAAAAGAACCAGAGGGTTAATCCGCCCCCAAGTAAGTGGTAATGTGCAAATCTATTGTTATTTTCAAATTCTTGAAACGAAACCGCAAATGCTTCATCAGTTAATAAATATCCCAGAGCAATTCGCCACTTTAATGATAACACACTTATATACTTTGAAATATTTGCACTATAAATGACATGCCGCATATTTATAATCGCTACAGATCCTCCTGTAACAATTGGAGAGGTTCCCGTTGACCAAAGTTGGGTAAACACCACTTGGCTTGCACCTCCAAATACAATTGATGACATTAAGATCGTTTGAGCTACACTCAATCCACTAGCTATTCCCAAGACACCAAAAACTAACCCGAAAGGAACAATTCCAAGTTGCAGTGGTAATTGTGCCAAAACACCTTTCCAAAACTCTCGCCAATTTGCCTGCATGCTAAAATATTATTTATGTGGATCGAACTAATTTTGCTTAGCTAATCAATAGGGCTTTGAAAACCAATAATCTAAATTTTTTGACATAAGGCTTTTAAATTTGTTGGAAAAGATTAAATATTCTTTAAATTGCGAATGGTTCTTAATTGCAAAAGGTTATTTTATGAAACGAATTTTGGTAGTTTTTTTTATTTTTGCTGGTTTTCAAGCAGTTTATGCTAGTGATAAACTGAAAGTAGTAACAACTTTTACTGTCATTGCTGATATAGCTCAAAATATAGCCGGCGATGCGGCAGAGGTTGTTTCCATCACTAAACCTGGTGCAGAAATACACGGTTATCAGCCGACACCTGGGGATTTGGTTAGGGCCATTAATGCCGATTTAATTCTTTGGAACGGATTGAACCTCGAACTTTGGTTTGAGAAATTTATATCCCAACTTGGAAATGCACCATATTATACTGTATCCGAAGGTATAGAACCTCTTGAAATAGCTGAGGGGGCATACATTGGACTTCCAAACCCACATGCATGGATGGGTGTAAAATCAGCGTTTGTTTACGTAGATAATATAGAAAAAGCACTTTCGGCAGAAGATCCAAAGAATGCTCAGATCTATAGGCTCAATGCCAGTAATTATAAAAACAAAATAACAAATATCGTGAGGCCGCTGATTGAAGAGCTTCAGCAAGTACCTTCCAATAAACGTTGGTTGGTCACTTGTGAAGGTGCATTTAGTTATTTTGCCAAAGATTTTGGTCTCAAAGAATTGTACCTTTGGCCAATGAATGCAGAACAAGTAGGAACTCCCAAGCAAATTCAAAAAGTAATCGATGGGGTGCGAAATAATGAAATTCCAGTAGTTTTCTGTGAGAGTACAGTAAATACGCGGCCGGCAAAGCGGGTGGCTCAGGATACTGGAGTTGCATATGGTGGTGAACTGTATGTCGATAGTTTAAGTAATATCGACGGGCCAGTACCCACCTTCTTAGACCTTTTAAGGGTTACTTCAACGACCGTTATCAATGGAATAGTGGATAACCTCTAGATAGATAAGTTATGGAAAAAGATCAGAATTTTATTTATCAAAAAAGCATTGTTGTTGATGATTTAACTGTTACTTATCGAAATGGGTACACTGCTTTGCGATCAGCTAGCTTTAGTATTCCAGAGGGAAGCATAACAGGCTTAGTGGGAGTAAATGGTGCTGGTAAATCTACTTTATTTAAGGCACTTATGGGTTTCATACCCGTAACAAGAGGTCAAGTTTCTTTACTCGGATACTCTGTAAAGGACGCTCTCAAAAACAATCTCATCGCCTACGTACCTCAATCGGAAGAAGTAGATTGGGATTTTCCCGTTCTGGTTAAAGATGTGGTTTTAATGGGGCGATACGGCAAAATGGGAATTATGCGAAGGGCTCGATCAGAGGACCTTATGATTGTTCAGAAGGCTTTAAAGCGTGTAGATATGCTTGAGTTTGAAGATCAACAAATCGGCGAATTGTCAGGTGGCCAGCGCAAACGTGTATTTCTTGCAAGAGCTTTGGCCCAAGAAGGAAAAGTAATTCTTTTAGATGAGCCTTTTACTGGTATCGATGTAAAAACAGAGGAGCAGATTATAAGTTTGCTCAAGGATTTAAAGCGGGATGGTCATATTATGCTTGTTTCAACTCATAATTTGGGTTCTGTTCCAGAGTTTTGTGATCGAACAATTCTTGTTAAAGGGACTATTATATCACACGGTTTGACGGAAAATGTCTTTACTAACTCGAATTTGGAAAAAGCATTCGGCGGTGTTTTACGTCGTTTTACTCTTGGTGGATCTGATCTGCATGATGATAGCGATAAAAGAGAAGTAACAATTTTAACTGATGACGAACGGCCTTTTGTTCAGTATGGCGAACCAAAACCAACAGTTGCCAAAAAAAATAAAAGTAATGATTGATATTTTATTAGAGCCTTTTTCCTATGGCTACATGAATACAGCTATGTTTGTGTCTACTGTTGTAGGGGCTTTGTGTGCGTTTCTTTCTGCTTATCTTATGCTCAAAGGTTGGTCTTTGATCGGTGATGCTTTGGCGCATTCCGTTGTTCCCGGTGTGGCGGGAGCTTATTTGCTTGGATTACCCTTCGCTGTGGGAGCGTTTATATCCGGGGGGTTAGCGGCTTCGTTAATGTTGTTCCTTAATGAGCGCTCAGGGTTGAAAAGTGATGTCGTAATAGGTGTAATTTTCACAGCATTTTTTGGCATAGGTTTATTTGTTATTTCATTGTTTCCCATGTCTGTTTCTATCGAAACGATTATCATGGGCAATATTTTGGCGATATCTTATTCTGACATGATTCAATTGTTGATTATTGGTTTTGTTTCACTTTTCATTTTATTTCTGAAATGGCGAGAGTTTATGGTTGTATTTTTTGATGAAACCCATGCCAGGACAGTTGGGTTAAATCCTTCAATTCTTAAAATTATCTTTTTTACTTTACTTTCTGCTTCGATCGTAGCTGCAATGCAAACTGTAGGTGCATTTTTAGTGATTGCGATGGTTGTTACACCGGGCGCAACCGCTTATTTACTGTGTGATCGATTTCCCAAATTAATTCTCTTGTCAATTTTAATAGGATCAACGACATGCTTTATAGGGGCGTATTTGAGCTTTTTTATTGATGGCGCAACAGGAGGAATAATTGTAGTCCTCCAAAGTATAATTTTTCTCACAGTTTTTGTGGCTGCCCCTAAGCACGGTTACGTTTTGACACGTTTGAAGATAAAACGGGCAAGGAGAGGGGTCGAGAATGAGTTATGAAAACCTAGTGATGCCGTTCCAATTTGTATTTATGCAGAATGCCTTTTGGGTGGCACTTATTTTATCTGTGCCCACCGCTATATTATCTTGTTTTCTCGTTGTCAGAGGCTGGGCGTTAATGGGCGATGCCATATCACATGCTGTATTGCCAGGTATTGCTATCGCTTATATTTTGGGAATTCCTTTGCTTATTGGTGCTTTTCTAGCCGGTATGTTCTGTGCGTGGGGAACTGGTTTTCTCTCGAATAATAGTCGAATAAAAGAAGACACTATTATGGGAGTAATTTTTTCAGGTATGTTTGGACTTGGAATAGTGTTGTTTGTAGCATTCGAGACATCCGCCCATTTAGATCATATTCTCTTTGGTAATATTTTAGGTGTTTCAAAAGCAGACATTTTTACTGCGCTTATCATAACGCTAATGATAATTATCTTTTTTGTTATTTTTTGGCGCGATTTAATGTTGTTTAGTTTTGATCCTATACAAGCAAAAGCTTTAGCTCTTCCCACAAAATTTTTACACTATGGCTTACTCGCAGCATTATCATTAGTGATTATTGCAACGTTAAAAGCAGTCGGGCTAATTTTAGCAATTGGGTTATTTATTTTACCGGGTGCAATTGCATTTTTATTGTCTCAAAGACTAAGTTCAATGCTGATTATTTCTATTTTTTTTAACATATGTTCAATGGAAATTGGTTTATACTTAAGTTTTTTCATAGATAGTGCTCCAGCCCCAACAATTGTGCTTGTTTTGACTTTTGTGTTCTTTTTAGTGTTTTTCAGAAAGAATTTTATTGATAAAAAGAAGAGTAATATTTTTTTAGGTGGGGCAAAATGAAAAAAAGAAGATTATTGCAATCAGGAAAAATCGCATCTGAAATTGGTCTTGGCTGTATGAGCTTTGCTGGATTTTATGGTCCAACGGATGAAAAAGAAGCTCATGATACCTTAAACATGGCTTTAGATTATGGGATAGATTTTTTGGATACCGCAAACGTATATGGGATGGGCGTATCTGAAAAAATGATCGGTAATTATATCAAAAAAAATGGAAACCCATTTATAATTGCAACCAAGGCTTCTATTTCTAGGGATCCGAAAACTCAACAACGTACTTTCGATAATTCTGGTGCCCACTTAGAGACAGAATTGAATAAATCCTTGGAACGGCTATCAGTTGATTATGTGGACTTATTCTACATTCACCGTCGCGACCAGAAAATACCTATAGAAGAGGTTATGGGAACACTTCTAAAGTTAAAAAAAGATGGAAAAATTGGAGGTATAGGTTTTTCTGAAATTTCGCCTAGTAGCTTACGTCGTGCCTCAGAGATTGGAGTAGTGGACGCGGTCCAGAGCGAATACTCTTTATGGACTAGGTCAGCTGAATTAGGATTGATTCAAACTTGCGAAGAGCTAGGCGTCAGCTTTATCCCATTTTCTCCCTTAGGCCGTGGAATTTTTTCACAAACACCGCCCGATCCATCTAATTTTGGCGAACTTGACTTTAGGAAAAATAATCCTCGTTTCATGGAACCCAATTTTAATAAAAATCTGGAATTATTGGCTCCTTTTAAAGAATTTTGCGCTGAAATAGGTGTGTTGCCTTCAACTCTAGCTATTGCTTGGACATTGAAGCAAGCAAAGCACATACTTCCAATTCCTGGAACCCGTTCTAGCAGTCACTTAGTCGAGTTAGCTTTAGGTAGCGAATTTGAACTTACTGATGAGATATCAGATCAAATTAACAGCTTTCTGCCTATTGGTTGGGCTCATGGGGAAAGATATTCGGATGATCAGTGGGTTGGAATTGAAAAATTCTGCTAACTTTTTAATTTTTGATTTTAGTTAGACAAAACGGTTAATATAGTTCTCTAACATCTCCTGCTTTCCAGATTTAGGTTCTGGGTTGATGGAATTTTTGATTACATTAGTAGTGATAGTAGCCAAATCACTGTTTAACATTTTCTGAGCTTCTGATCTTTTCCAGCCCTTGTACCTTTCTTGAAGTTCCTCTTCCAGCCGTCCATCTTCAATTATTGCAGCCGCCGCTTTGAAGCCTCTAGCACAAATATCCATAGCTCCGATGTGGGCGGCAATAAGATCTTCTGCATCGATGGACTGTCGTCTAAGTTTTGCGTCGAAATTTGTTCCTCCAGCTTGAAAACCTCCGCCTTTTATAATGTGGTAATAAGCTAGCGCTACTTCTGGAGTGTTGTTTGGAAATTGGTCAGTATCCCAGCCCGACTGGTAGTCATTTCTATTCATATCAATTGAACCCAGCATGCCTTCTGAAACTGCCAAAGCAATCTCGTGTTCGAAGGAATGGCCGGCTAAAATAGCATGCCCTTGTTCGATATTTATTTTAACATCATTTTCTAAATTATATTTTCTCAGGAAGCCGATGCATGTTGCAACGTCAAAATCATACTGATGTTTTGATGGCTCCTGCGGTTTGGGTTCAACCAGTATCATTCCTGGAAAACCAATTTTGTGTTTATAATCAACAACCATTGACAAGAACTTACCCATTTGATCCAGTTCTTTTTCCAGATCTGTATTGAGTAATGTTTCATAACCTTCTCTTCCACCCCACAATACATAGTTTTCGCCG
>CEPA01042101.1_pt1 | contig 11755 bp, 9 predicted proteins | sample 356241 | NCBI WGS metagenome assembly CEPA01 (sample SAMEA2620542, study PRJEB7988) | marine metagenome | biome: marine biome (ENVO:00000447); feature: surface water layer (ENVO:00002042); material: "saline water (ENVO:00002010), including plankton (ENVO:xxxxxxxx)" | depth 5 m
TCAATTTCAGTAGCAGAGGCAATAATAGGCTCTATCCTAAATCCAGTAATGTCTCTGACAATATTTATTGTCTTAGAATCCAAGGGATCAGATACTGCAATATTTAAAGTTCGCTGAATTTTAAAAAGTGGAAATATTTTATTAGATCTAATTTGGCTTTCAGTAAATAAGTCCATAAGAGACTTGTCATTTTTGAAATACCCTAATTGTAAATAAGGTATTTTTAGCTGGTGACTAAGGTACTTATACAACTCTTTTTCATCAATGTAACCATTGGTTAAAAACACCTGCCCGAGGTACCCCTCCTTTTTTCTTTGAATCTGTAATGATTTCTCAAGCTGATCATTATCAATCTTACCAGCATGCACTAGCATTGTTCCTAATCGTTCTCTAGATAATGTTTTCATATTAAAACATCGTACTATAATACCAGTTCAAAATATAATTTCCACCATCCGGGCGAATAGTAAAAAGTGAAATTAGAGTTCCAGCTGCTAAAAATGGACCAAAAGGAATCTTTGAGTCGCTGGATTTAATTCTATTCCTATAAAAAAAGATCACTAGTATCGCACTAATTGCAAAACTAAGATATAAAGCTAACACTGAATATTCGACACCTAAAAACCCACCCAAAACTAGACCAAGCTTTACATCACCAAAACCAATACTTTCTTTTTTTAGTACAAATTGCCCTATGAGTCCAATACCAAATAAAAAACCTGCAAAAACAAAAGATCCAGATAGAGAATATTCCCAGCTAATTGACAATAAATCATAAAATAGCCCAAATCCAAGTACCATTATTCCAAAGAGAATAAAACCGTTTGGTATAATGAAATGATCAATATCAACAAAAGTTACCGCCAACAACAAGTAGGTTAGGATTACATACATAAAAAAAGAAGCAGTGAATCCAAAGATTAAATAAATGATAATTGTGAGAATTGCGGTTATTAATTCAACAAAAACATAGCGGCTAGGAAATGGCTTTTGACATAATTTGCATTTGCCTCTTAATAAGTAATATCCAACAATTGGAATATTGTATCGAAAGGGAATTGGTTTTTTACAATTAAAGCAATGCGAAGAAGGAGTAATAAGACTCATCTTTTTGGGAACTCGATATATAACCACATTTAAGAAGCTTCCAAAAATAGACCCAAACAAAAATAGAAAAAGAAAAACTGGACTTTCAATAAGCATGTTCGTTACACCTGATTAAGCTTCATTTCCGAAACCAATTTTGAAAATTTAAATGGTTTTTTCATAATTACATTTGCCTTACAGATTTCAAAATTTTGTTTTTCTATGTTTATATCATTTGATGTTAATAACGCAATTTGAATATCAGAATATCTCTCATCATGCTTAAGAAGGTAAGAGACTTTGAAACCATTTAGATTTGGAAGAAGTGTCTCAGTAACAATAAAATCTGGAGACTCATTACAAGCACGGGTGTACCCTTCGTAACCTTCTTCAGCAGTGATAACTAGCATATCAAGATTATTGAATTTTTTCGATAAATGGTTGCGTACAGCAACATCATTTTCAATGATTAAAACTGATTTTTTCCTCATTTAATATTTTTTTGTCCCTGAAAAAAGGAACTATCTTACCTCGATTTACCCAAATATAGTAAAATTTACACTAATGTGTAACATTTTTTTGTATTTGTTACACAAAGCTTTTATGCCTTTACCTACTGAATCAAAATTTGAAATACCAATAAAGTCATTTAACTTGAAGCTAAGATGAAAACAATTTTTACTAATGATCCCCCTGATTTCACCAAACAAGAAGCTGCTGAGGAAATACAAAGAGTTTTTCAAAAAAAAGGGGAACTACAAGAACTATACAGTGACAGGGATCAAAATTTTCTTTTTACAACAAAAAAACAGAAATATTTATTGAAAATTTATAACTCTTCAGAAAAAAGGAAAGTCATTGAATTACAAATCGCTTCACTAAAACATATTGTTAGAAGTGACTTCCCTTTCAAAGTACCGGAACCCATTAATGGATTGAAGAAAGTATTTAAGGATGAATGTAATTACTACATATGTCTTTTCAAGTATTTAGAAGGCAGATTTTTATTTGAGTCTAAATTAAAATATGTGCAATATAGAGATATAGGAATTTTAATGGGACACCTAACAAAAGTATTATCCCACTTTAACCATCCTGGAGGACATAGAATTTTTGAATGGGATATTCAAAATATCGATATTATCCATAGTAATATTAAGTTTGTTGAAGGGGAAAAAAGAAAAAATATACTTTACAATCATTTAAATAATGTCAATAATAAGCGGCTTCCTCCTTTTAAAAATTTGAGAAAGTCAATAATTCATAATGATGGCAATGACCATAACATTATTTTAAATAAAGATGGAAGCCTCAAAGGAATTATTGACTTTGGGGATATTATACATTCATTTACAGTATTGGAGGCAGCAGTTTGCATGGCATATATTGGTCAAAAAAATAAAAAACCTTTGGAAAGTATGAAGGTCTTCCTAGAAGGGTATCAAGCTATTTTTCCACTTTATGAGGAAGAAATTTTTTGGCTAGGTCAAATGATTTGTTTAAGACTGTGTCTATCAGTTACAATGTCTGCCTGGAGAAAAACTATTTTCCCATCCAATACTTACCTTACAATATCTGAAAAATCTACCTGGGAACTTTTAGACTATTTAAAGAAAATAGATACAGATGACTGGTATAAATGTTGGATCCAAAATGCAAAATAACGATTCATTAAAAAAACTAAGAGCTGAACTATTAAGTCCATCTCTTAGTTTATCTTATAATGATCCTATTCATGTTGTAAGAGCGAAAGCACAATATCTCTTCGATCAAAATGGTACAAAATATTTGGATGGAATTAATAACATACAGCATGTAGGTCACTGCCACCCAAGAATAGCGAATGCTGCATTTAAGCAACTCAAAGTCTTAAATACCAATACTCGATATCTTGACTATACTATATTAGAATATTCCCGAGCACTTACAAAAAAACTTCCTGATAAGCTCAACGTGTGTTTTTTTACCAATTCGGGAAGCGAATCAAATGATTTAGCTCTAAGACTGGCAAGATTCAAAAACCAAAGTCAGGATACAATTGTATTAGACGGTGCTTATCATGGCCATCTCACTTCGTTAATAGAAATTAGCCCTTATAAATACAAGGGTGTTGGTGGAAGCCCTCCTCCTGCTTACGTTCATGAGATCCCTATGCCTGACCAATTTCGCGGTAAATACAGAGGAAAAGACTCATCATACCATTATCTAAATGAATTGGGGAAAAAACTTTCAGCAATAAAAAAAAATAAACAGAAACCAACATTTATATTTGAATCATTTATGGGCTGCGGTGGTCAAATACCTCTCCCTTCAGATTTTATCAAAGAGGCATCTGCCCTTATACATCAATATGGCGGTATATGTATTGCAGATGAAATACAAATTGGCTTTGGCAGAATAGGCAAAAACTTTTGGGGGTTTGAATATCACGACTTAGAACCAGATATTGTAACTGTTGGTAAATCAATGGGAAATGGGCACCCCCTTTCTGCTGTGATTACAACAAAAGAGATAGCGGACCATTTTAATAATGGTATGGAATACTTTAACTCTTTCGGAGGAAATCCAGTTTCTTCAACAATAGGTCATGAAGTGCTTAAAATTATCAAGGATGAAGATCTCCAAAAAAATGCAAAAAACGTTGGATCTTATTTAAAAAAAATGCTAATCGACTTACAAAAAAATTATTCTCTTATAGGGGATATACGCGGAGAAGGTTTATTTCTTGGCTTAGAAATTGTTAATAGTAATGGTTTGTTAGAACCCATGGGGAAAATTGCAAAATATATCGTGAACGAAATGAAAAAAAGAAGGGTACTTCTTAGCACGGATGGTCCTGATGAAAATGTAATAAAAATCAAACCCCCTATTATCTTCAATAAACAAAATGCAGATTTCCTTTTGGAAAATCTTCGTTTAGTTATTGCAAAAATATAGCAGGAAAATTTTAATGTATAAGAAGTTATTTTTCTGTCGAAAAATCTTTAAATTGTATTTAAAAATCTAAGGCTAATTGGCTCAAAAATTTAGATTATTTAGCCTTGCAAACATAAGAGCGATGGGGTCTCAAAATGGAAATAGTATTTTTAGCTATATTAATTATAGGGGTATTATCCTCGTGTTTCGGCTTACTCATGATTTTTGCTCCTAATTTTATTTTAAAAGTTGAGCGAAGCGCAAACCAACTTTACATGACGGATGCCGCGTTAATGAATAACCGAATCCCATTAGGAGTGTTCATGCTAGTCGCATCAGGTTTTTTAATATTTAGCTATTATACAGGACCATATAAAGAAATAATTTTTCTTTATTTATCTGTCATAGCTGGAGTTTTTGGCTTATTCCTATTAATCAAACCAAATATGATATTAATTGCGGAGAGAAAAGCAAATAAACTCTATATGACGGATGCATTTTTCTTTAAACACCGCATTATTCTTGGAATTACTCTTATTGCAGCATCAATTTTTATGCTACGGACATATTTTACTTTTGGTTTAACATAAACTCAATGAGCTTGATTTGAATCTGTTTGATACAATTGGATTAACGGCAGATCCATTTTCTACGTCTCCAAATGTTGATTTATTCTATCCTGCGGCTGAACATAGGCAATGTTTAGAAGGGCTTGAACTTGCAATAAGAATGCGAAGAGGCCTTTCCGTTGTCCGAGGAGGTATTGGTGTTGGGAAAACTACCATAAGTAGAAAACTCATTCAAAATTTTAAAAATGAATCTGATGATTTTGTATTTCATCTAATCCTTGATCCAAAATTTGAATCCGAAATAATTCTTTTAAAACACATCATTGAATTATTCGGTATTAATGAATCCGCTGATTCTGTTCAGGATTGTAGAAATATTATTGAAAATTATTTATTAGCAGTTGGCGTTGAACAAGGAAAAACTCTAGTACTAATTGTAGACGAAGGGCAAAACCTTCCTGGAGAGATGCTAGATGTTTTTAGAACATTATTAAATTTTGAGACTGACGATTTTAAATTGCTTCAGTTAATAATTTTTGGTCAACCTGAGATGGGAAAAATAATAAAAAAATACCCGAATTTTGAAGATAGAATTATTTTTAATTTCGAATTAGGACCTATTTCTCTTGAAGATACAAAGGGGATGATTGAACATAGAATCAATATTACAGGGGGGAATTCACCCACATGGTTTTCAAATGAATCAATAATACGAATCCACAAAAATACCCAAGGATATCCAAGAAAAATAACTCAACTCTGCCACCAATCTCTTCTAGCGATGATAAGTGAAAAAAAAGACATCATATCTGAAGACATGATTGATCGAGTTCTTTCAGGAAAAATTGATACTAGTGGATTACTTAAACATAAAAAAAGTGACTATAATGATATTGCTGTCAATAAACTTTTAAATGTTTTACAAAAAGAAAACCCCGAAAAACGCGAAGATAAAGAAGTCTTAAATGATTCTAAAGATGAAGATGATGATGATTGGATTGGTGAAGATAACAGCCTAAATATACCTCATTCAGAAAAAAATATCGAATCAAAAAATCCAGTTACTAACGCAAAACAAAACTCTCAAAAAACAACGAACTTCAAAAAACCTGAACAAATCAAAGCAAATGTAAATATAGATTCTCAATCTGAAACATATAGTCAAATAAAAAAAACTAAAACTCGTGAAGAAAAGTTTATACCTAATCAAGGGAAATACAATCCAAGCATTAAAAGCAGTATTTTAAATCAGCTCCCCTTTGATAAAGTTTATATTGGTATCCATATTGATTTTAACCACGTAGCGACGGTTGTTATTGAGGAGAGCAAATCAAAAAAGACTTTATTAGCCTTCAATATTTTTTCCTATGAAGCGCAAGAATTTGATTTTGAAAATGATTTTGAAAAACTGATTGGGAAATTTCCAGATATTTTGGATAATCTTATCAAACAATTGTCAGATTATGGAGACATATACCAATCCATAATTAAAACTTTAAAACAAAAAAATGCAATTGCAATAACTATAGATCAAAATACTATTTCATCGCATATTATCAATATTCCGAAAGAAGGCGAAAAAGAGAAAAATCAAATAATAAACTGGTCTGTAAGCAAAGAAATTAAATTCCCTGTAGAAGAAGCTATTATTAGCCGCCAAAAAACAACTGACCAAATTTATTATGCCAGTGTTGGGCACGTTCCTTCTCTAGAAAAATTTGGAACATATTTCAAAAAGCATGAACTGGGTATTCGGAAATGGTACCCTATCAGTCAAGCTATCCACAACGCATTTCTTTGGAATTATCATGACTATAAAAACAAAACAACAATAATTTTGCATATTGGCGAAAAAAACGGAGTTTTTCTGGTATGTGAAAAAAGCCAAATTAAAGTGATAAACCCTGTATACTTAGGTGTTTCAAGCCTTTTTGATGCTCTGAAAGATAATGGCCTATATAATGATAAAACCGAAAATGATCATCGTAAAGAATTTCAAGTACCAAAGCCTTTACTAAGTACATTAGGTGATGAAATTAAAATCGGCAAATACGACGAAATTTTTAGGCCTGTTTTTGAAAATTGGATTCAAGAAATTGAGAGGTCTATTAATACGATGAGAAAAGAATTAAGCTTTGCTAACGATACCAAGATCCTAATTAGCGGTTCAGCAGGATATATTATGTATCTTAGTGATTTGATTCAAACGACTACAGGTATAAAAACTTCCAGCCTAAATCCATTACGAAATTTAAATCTTACTCCAGATTTCGATAAAAATTCCTTAAAGTATAATCCCACAATTTTATCTGCATCCATTGGTTCTGGTATAGCGATCGAAAATGCACCTAGTATACTTCCAAAACAGTTAAAACAAGATGTAATTTTCAGATGGATGAATAGAGCAGGACTATTCGCTTCAGTAATTTTAACTTTTTTTTGCATATTTTTATCCTTACAAAAAAAAATATTAACTAATAACCTAATTAATAAAATTGACCCTATGGTTGTTCAAAAACATAGTCTCGACTATGTCGAAGATAAACATCAACTTCTTTCTCAAAACACCACAAGCGTCCAACAACAAATCGAAAAGTTAAGTTACGATACGGAATATTCTAATCGTATTTTACAAGTAAATCGAATTTTAAGTTTCTACACCCCAAAAGAAATAAAAATATCGCTAATTAAATTTCAAAAAGGTTGGGATGTCAAAGGCTATAAAAAAATTGGACGTGATTTAGTTCCAGTAGTTCAAAAAGAAGACGAACACTTAAGAGTTGTTAGACTTACAGGGAGTGTTAATTCAAATCCAGCTCTGCTTGAAAGTCATTTTAATAATTTTGTTGCGATGCTTGAGGAAACAAATCTTTTTAAAAATATAAAAGTTATCGAGCAAGCATCAAAAGAAAGCCTCGGCCCAGAATTTTTACAATTCGATCTAAAATGCGTTCTGTAATAAATCAAATAACTAAAAATCCTCGGCAATTATTTATTGTTATTATTACTTGCATAATTGCTTTCCTCTCCATCTGGTATTCCTTTTTTTATAAAAATATTTCTGAGACCTACCGTAATTCATTAGTCCTAGAAAAAAATGTAACTAAAGATTTGAATAAGTATAAAGGGATGGAGGCCCAAATAAATACAATGGAAACGAATTGGAATTCTCTAAATAGTGAATTTCAGTTTGTTATTGAAAGAATACCTGATAAAAGACTCTACGAAAGCGTGACAGATTATTTGTATTCGGATATTTTACAAAACAACTTGCAGATAATTAATTTTTCTCCCTCTAATATTGCAATTGAAAAAGAAAATATCTTCATACCTGAAACGGATGATGAAATACTTGTTGAGAAAATACCTATCGATATTACACTTCGTGGATCGTTTATAGATTTAAATCAATTCCTAGAAGGAGTCCAAGATGCACGTTATCGATTTACGACTTCAGATGTTGGAGTATCACAAAGTAAATCATCTACAGTTCAAACAATTGAACTCATAGCCTATGCTTACTTTCAATCTTCAAAAAACAAAATTATTAGACCAAAAAAAATACAGAAAAACAAAACAGTTGTTACTAAGAAGAATAAAAAATCTACGAAAGAAAAAGAAAAAGAAGATGTTATTCAAAAAGTTGATAATAATGTCAAATTAAATGAAGATATTAAAAATGTTCCAGAAATGTGGCTTGAACCAGCTACAGAGCCAATCGAAGAGTTAGCAGATCGAACAGATCAAACAGATCAAACAGATCAAACAGATCAAACAGATCAAACAGGTCAAACAAACCAAAAAAAGAATGCATCTGAAAAAGCTAGTGCTACTTTAAATAAAAATAAACCTGCAAAAACAAAAATTGCTTCAAAAACTGAAAGCAGTGACCAAACTTTAAAAGATTACAATATTTTAAGCGAACTAGTTGTTTTACAAACAAGTATGTGTAAAAAAATTAAAAATAATTTACCGGTTTACACTAGCGAGACTTTTGACATTAATGATGAAAAAGTAATATGTTACTCTCTAGTTAGAAATAATACTAAAAAAAGTAAGGTAGTCTACCATGTATGGTACATGAATGGAGAACTGAAAGCAAAAGCGCGCATAAAAGTAAGACCGGGAAAAGAAATTCCAGCAATTTCTAATAGAAAAGTAAACGATTTAGATATAGGAAAGTGGAAAATAGTGGTTACTGATGTTAATAAAATGATTTTAGATACCGTTATTTTTGAAGTAGTTTAGGATGGAGACAACATGACACCTAGATTAAAATTACTTTCAGCATTATTATGCTTATCTATAGTATATGCCGTTTATGACTACATTGATAGAAATAATATTGGTAAGGGAAAGGAATTACAGAAAAAAGTAAAAACAAAACGAGCTCGAACAGCTGGAACCTCAGCAAACAGTGCAAAAGTCAGAAGATTAAAAGCCCGAGAAAAAAAATTAAAGTCAAGCATCGCTAATCAAAAGCAAAACAAAGACAAAATTAATAATATAGCTGACTTTAACGAGATAGCTAATGAATACGCTTCACTCGATGGTTGGTCCAGAAATCCATTTGTTGATGTATATGAACCAAAACCTATTGCATCTATCAAAATTCCCGAAAAAAATATTCAAATGGTTCAAAAAGAAATTGCTAAAGAAGAAACATTTGAATTGAATGCTCTAGATAGACTGAATATTGAAACAGCAGTCCGTATGGGTGAGAAAGCCTTTGTGACCATTAATGGAAAAACTTTTCGCGAAGGAGATTTAATCAATGATGCCTTGATTGAAAAAATAGAAAATGAACAAATTACTTTTAAAGTTGGAACAACTCGAATAATTAAAAATGTTGGAATCTAAAAGACATATTTTATTGATCCCCTTTTTAGCTTTCTCATTAATTTTCGGCAAAAATTATTCTGGGGTTTCGACTATAGATAAATATGGACAAGAATATGATTTAAGTCAAAAAATGTCCATAAATATGCAAGATTCTTCTATAAAAAATGTTTTAATGTTAATAGGAGAACTTACAGGATTAAATATTGTAGTTACTCCTGAAGTAACAGATACTATAACTGCAAATTTAGAAAATGTTTCAGTAAAAGCGGCTTTAGATGTAATCTTAATCCCGAATGGATACAATTACGTCACACAAGAGAATATTATAATAGTAAAAGCACAAGATTTTAAAATTGAAAGAGACCTAGTTACGAGAGTTATTAAACTAAAATACATTGATACAAACGCATTAACACAACCGCTAAAAAATGTTTTTACAGACCAAGGCAGAATAGATCCTTTCACTCCTGTCATTACTCCTGGTGGAACCTCATCATCTAATTTGTCTAATATTGCCATTATATCAGATGTTGAAGAAAATTTCTCTAGAATTATGTCATTACTAGATCAATTAGACAAGCCAATTGCAAATGTTAATATTGCAGTAAAATTTATTGAGTCTGGAGTTGATACAGCCAGAGGCAGTGGCATTGATTGGTCAAGAAATACTCCTCTTTTTCTTGGAGGCGCAACCGGAGACTCCTCAGGTTTTTTGCCTTTCAAGCTTAATAATGTGACCATTGCTACTCTTAGTCCACTTCAATTCGGACAAGCTTGGAAGGTAATGCAGGCTCGTGGGGAATCGAAAGTTCTTGCTAGTCCTCAGATTACCACTCTAGATAATCACTCTGCTGAGAGTAATATTACAACAACAGTATATTATGAAGGCAGTGTTAATAATATGAGTGGAAGAAATAGCTATGGAAATCAAAGTAATATTCAGGCAAACAATATAGGCTCTGGCGTAGGAAACTCAAATATGATGAATACCCAACAAATAACAGAAAAAGATGTTGGAATAAACCTTACCGTTACACCTAGAATAAATGATGGTTCTAGAATTACACTTGTAGTCAATGCCTCGGTAGAGGCCTTACTTTCTGCAGCTGAAGTAGGGACAGATAAACCACGTTCTACTCGAAGAACTGTGAAAACTCAGGTTACTGTTAATGATGGAGATACAGTTATTATAGGGGGTCTTATTGCAGAAAACACCATTGAAAATAAAAAATATGTTCCAGTTCTTAGTAACCTTCCATTTATTGGAAGAATGTTTCAATCGACGACAATAGATAAAGAGCAACGTGAATTACTTATTTTCATAACACCAAATGTAGTGGGATAATTACAATGCAAAAAAATCTTCCTTATATCTTAATCTCTTTTGGAATTTCTTTAGTGATTTGCCTACTATCGTTCTTTGATATTTATGATAATTTTGAACATAGCCTTTTGGATATGCGATTTAAAAGCAGAGGTCTTATTGAAACAAGGGATGATATTGCAACTGCAGATATTGATGTAAGAGCATTACAGACTGAAGGTAAATGGGATCCCTGGAGTAGAGAGAAACATATTCCTCTTGTTAAACTAGCTAAAGAACATAACCTTGACGCTTTTATTTTTGATGTCTACTTTATTGAAGAAAGTGAGAGAAAACTTGAATATAAGGTATTAAAAAACATATCTGATTCAACTTTAAGTATAGACCAAGTTGAACGTCTTTTTCCCGACCCTGATAATGACCTAGCGGATGCTGCAAAAAAAGCAGGAAACATTATATTTGCACAAAGTTTTAAACCACAAGGACAAAAAAAAGAACCTGTGAAAAAACGTACAGAGGTGATGGAAAGACGATTAAAGCTTCTTGAAGAGCGCAATCTTTTTAGAAAAGTAGATCCAGCAAATTATTCCACACTTTTTGACTTTTATGATATCGAAACGGTTGTAGATACTTTAATAAAAAACTCCTCAGGGGTTTACTTCTTCCAATCAGACCCTGACCCTGATGGACTGCAAAGAAAATATCCTCTCGTTGGCCTGTATGAAGACAAGCTTTTCCCATCGGCATCCTTAGCAATTGCATTAAACCATTATAATGTATCATTTGATTCTGTAGAGATTTTTCCTGGAAAACATATTCGTTTTGATTTACCTGAAAAAGATGAGCATGGTCGCACTTCTATTTCTATACCCATTAATCAAAAAGGACAAATGCAGGTAAATTGGGCAGGAAACTGGGAAGACAAAGAAACAGGAGAGTTTGACTTAATGCATTATCCTTATAATGTTTTAAAAGAATTTCAAAAAAATGAATATCAAAATTATGTTCTTGCTGAATT
>CEPA01032058.1_pt1 | contig 11723 bp, 11 predicted proteins | sample 356241 | NCBI WGS metagenome assembly CEPA01 (sample SAMEA2620542, study PRJEB7988) | marine metagenome | biome: marine biome (ENVO:00000447); feature: surface water layer (ENVO:00002042); material: "saline water (ENVO:00002010), including plankton (ENVO:xxxxxxxx)" | depth 5 m
AATCCAGACGACGTTTCTTGAGGATACACCGACCTTAACAGCCCGTGTTGTTCTTGATTCAGAGATTGCATGGGGCGATTCGGTTTCCATAGGCGTCGTCATCAACGGTCACGACAACGTTCCGCTTTCGACCCCGATCAGTGTTGAGCGAACCTTCACCGTTGGTTCGTGGAATCAACCGATGGCTGATCACGAAGTGACGACAACGACGGCATGGTCTCTTGACCAAAATTACGAAACAACGGATGGCAATCAGTCGTTCATGTTGTTGTTTGAAGGCAATGGTTGGCAGCAACGAATTGGTGAAGTTTTGAGTGCATATGAACTTGGAAGCGGAACCTTGTACACGTCTGAACGAACCAACGATTCAACAACAGAACTGTCCCTTGAGCTCGAATCGTTCTGGAAGAACGAAACCGTGACATCAGGGATTTTAACCTCTCAGGTGATTCAAGCAAAAGGGAGCGGAGACATCCTACTCCAACTCGTGGAAGACGGGGTTACAACCACGATTAACGCAACCGTTGTCGATGCTTTACTCAACCGTTCAGATATCGACAACGTGGTTACCGAGCGCCTTCGAATGGAGGCCTTTGGTGCCCTCATGGTCGACGGAGAGGAAGATGGATCGCTTTTCGATGTTGACGGGGACATCAGTTTGCTCCTCTTAGAGACAAGCGACATCGATGGTGTCCGAGTTCTCGAACACGTTCAGATCGAAGCCACCGCCAACATGATGTTTGCCGAGGAAGGGTCGGAATTCAATCTTGAATTGGACCAGTTCGAAACCCTCGAGCGATGGGAAGATGGTGTTCGAATCGATCAGCGCTATCTGGTACGAGGTGACGGAACCTTCGGCTTTGAAGATGAAGAAGACAACTCCTCGATGGTCGTCAACGGCACAGTGTACACATTCCACAATCAAGTGGAGGATGGAATCACTTTGGTGGATGATGTTCACGTCGATGGCACTCTTTCTGGAGATGTTCAAGGAACCTTTGGTATGGTTCAAACCATCGAACAGACAGGAAAACAACTCAATCACACGCTTGTTGAACACGATGTCAATGTCATTCATAGCGAGACTTGGTTCAACGTTACGGGTGTTGGCGGTAGCAACTTCTTCGGCGGTAGCGGAGTTGGTTCTTATTACAACGATTCCTACATCTATCAAGCAACGAATGCCGACTGGGGCAATCGAACGGTACGGCTTGTATGGACCGAGACTGGACCCGACCCATCAAGCGGCGATGAACGACCGGAGCGTAGTCCAATCGAGCGTGAGCCAGCACCGCCCGAGGTTGAGGAAGCCTTGGGCAACATCTCCGTTGGACGAGAGGCAGGTTTGGCACCTGTGCCCATGGAAACAGGCGATGTCATCCGTTTGCTCGCACAAGATGGCATTGTTCTTACGGTAACCGCAGGACAAGAAACGATTGAACCGCGCGATGCAAAGAACCTCAGCGTCATTCAGTGGAGTGGTGAATACAGTGACGGAGTTTCTGGAAGCGCACAAGGTTCCATCGTTCACAAGGGTCCTTTGACCGGTCTTTTGGCCAGTACAACACGATCTTTTGAGATCGAATTCGGCGAAAACGGTGAAGTCGCTATACTCAACGAATCTCAAGCGGTTGATGCCATTCTCTCCCCGAGTGTCGTCTCAGTTGATGACAATACGGCACCACAAATTCTTGACTTGTCGTTGCTGGAAGGCTTGGTATTCGGAGAGGGAGCATCCCCTGCTCATCTTGTTGCCAAAATTGACGATTCGGATTACAACGTTGTGAGCGTTATGGTCGATCTTTCATCCATCGGTCTTGGCGTTGTTTCAATGAGCGATCGGGGTTTGAATGGTGACCAAGTTATCGGCGATAATGAGTGGACCACCCTCGTTGCCGTACAAGGATTGGAGGTAGGCGAGGTTTCCGTCAGTGTTGAAGCAACAGACGAGTGGGGTGAAGCAGATGTGCTGACCACAACAATCACTGTGCAAAATCAGGCACCACGAATTCTGAGTGCCTCCATCGCCCCTGAACAGGTGGTTCGCGGTGGAGCTGTGTTGATGTCGCTTGAGGTTCTTGATTTCCATGGTGTCGATTCGGTTGTCGTAGATCTCCGAGAATACGGCGGTCAAGAAACCGATTGTACAAAACTCGATTTGTGGACTTGTGATGTTGTCATTCCAGAGGGCATGACGCCAGGTCTTCGGCTCCTCAAGGTCCGATTGACCGACGACTTGGGAGCGAGTATTTTGGTGACGAAGACACAAGCATCTGAGCACCATTTCCAACCGAGTTCAACCGATGTTGATCTGGCGGTGACTGTAGAAAACACACCTCCAACCATAACCCTCGCAACAAATGAAGCGCTTGAGCGAGGCTCTTCAAGCAGTGAACAGGCGATTGAATTGCGCGTAGAGGACGCTGATGGAATTCTGTTGGTACGTGTCGATTTGGGCGTCCTCAAACCGGTTGGACAAAACCAGCGTTGGGTGACGTTGTACGACAATGGACAAGGACTGGACAAGGTGGCAGGTGACGGAGTTTACACGGCAACTGCATCGGTGCGGAAATCAACACCGATCAGCGGACATGAAATTATTGTACAGGCGTCGGATTCGTTTGGTGATGCAACATCTCCCACGTCGTTTGTTGTTTTCGTTGATGAGGCAGATTCATCCAATCTTGGAAGCAACGATGGAGGATTACCCATAACTTTGATTGCGATTGTTGTTGGAATTGCTGCTCTCATCGCTGGCTTGGTCGTATACTTCCGTTACAATCAACCTCCGAATCAAGGACAAGATCGTTTTGGTTTCCAATGAGCATCCAATTGCGCCGACAATCGTTTATACCCCTGCTTGGTGGATTGTTTGCTGCCTGCGAGCGTAGTGTAGTGGTTATCACCGGGCGTTGCCAACGCCTGAACCCGGGTTCGAGTCCCGGCGCTCGCACCAAACCTCACTGAAACAGACTTTACATACTGAGGGTCGAATGGCATCATATGCCTGAACCGCGAATCATTTACGTTGGAAAAAAACCTTCATTCTCATACATCAAAGCCGTGTTGGTGGCGATGAAAGACGGCGATCGACTGATTCGATTGCAGGCGAGAGGACAAGCCATTGGCCGAGCTGTCGATGTAGCCGAAATATGTCGAAGACGACATGGAATCATCGCTTCCATGCTTCCAGAATCCGTGCGTATTGTAAACATTGAAACAGATTCAGTTGAACTGCAAGATGACGATGGCCGTACAAAAACTGTGAGCAGTATATGCATCGATCTTCTAGGCGAAGGGGACATGACCGAAGAAGAGTGACTACAGCAACATCAGACGTCGTTCAATTTCTTGAGCAGTTGCTTGAAAAACAGAAAGCGATTGTCCAACCGGGTCGTCCAACTCCCAATCCTCATCGATTCGTATCGATGGACAAGAAACCCCACAACCCATGGAAATGACCATATCAAAGTCATCCGCCTTGAAGCCATCAATCGATTTCGGCTTCAGATGTTGTGTTTCGATTCCTTTCGATTCAAGCACCGTCAATGCATGTTCGGATACGTTCGCCGCAGGATGTGTTCCAGCACTTTGAGCATCATGACCAAGATGACGAGCCATGGCTTCAGCCATCTGTGAACGACATGAGTTGCCAACACAAACGAACAACAATCGCATGCTTCAACGACTGTGATGCATCTTATCAAGGTTGACTCAATGCAATAGATAGGATGGAAATGAGATGAAGCCGTTGTTCATTTTCTCGAGTGCGTTTTCTGTGCTCTTTGGACTTCACATCGCTTTTGCTGCCAACGATCTGGATGTGATGTTTCAAATCGTCGCTGCAATGTTGGTAGCGCTGACCTTTTTTTGCGGGCATGTTCTTGAGTTTATCAATGGTCAATTGAACCATCCTCTTTCTGGACAGTACCGCCTTGGATACATCCTCAGTCTTCCGCTTTCCGCTGGAATTGCCTACGCCTATGCTGGAATGGCGTTCCGACTGGAATTGATTTTGGTCGCCACAGCGCTAACAACTCTGACACACGGCGCTTGGTCGTTTTTTGTACAACCAAAATAAACGCATTGAAGTAGGCAGAACACGTGGCTGACATATGTCCGATTCTCCTGTTTCGATGCACAACCAGGGAAATGGTGGAAACAATGCTGCTCCTGAAGCCCCTGATGCTTCAGCACAGAAACAAATGGAGCAGGCCTATGCTCAAATGAAACGGAAAATGGCAATGGCGGAGATTGGGAAAAAAATCAAACACAAAATCATGGTCCTCTCAGGCAAAGGCGGTGTTGGTAAATCAACCGTTTCGACAGGACTCGCTCTTGCTTTGGCTCAACAAGGTCACAAAGTTGGTGTACTCGATATTGACATTACTGGACCCAACGTTCCGAAGATGATGGGACTCGAAGGGCGAAAGTTGCACGTTGAGTCCGGACGCATCCATCCTGCACAAGGCCATCTTGGTGTCAAGGTCATTTCCATGGCCTTCCTTCTTGAGGACGAGGACACTCCTGTTGTTTGGCGTGGCCCAATCAAGCTTGGTGCAATCCAACAGTTCATTGGCGATGTTGAATGGGGTTCGCTCGATTACTTGATCATCGATTTTCCCCCAGGAACCTCCGACGAACCGTTAACGGTTGCTCAATCGCTGCCCGATATTGATGGGATGGTTATCGTAACAACTCCGCAAGATGTGGCCCTTCTTGACAGTCGTAAATCCATCACGTTCGCTTCTTCTCTCAAAGTTCCAGTTCTGGGTGTCGTTGAGAACATGAGCGGTTACACGATTCAAGGAAAAGGAACCCCTGGGTCTGAGGTTGAAATTGCAGCACCTGCGGGACGCACGCTTCGGGCAACCTGTGATGACGAGGGGCGATTCAGCGTAACACTTGACATTTTCAAAGAAGGCGGTGGGCGTTCAACCGCAGAAGAATTTGGTGTACCGTTTTTGGGTGCTTTGCCGTTTGATCCCGGTTTTGTACGCGGTGGAGACGATGGTGTGCACCGTATCGTAAGCGAGCCTGACGGAGCATCAGCCTCTGCTTTCTCTCACGTTGTTGCATCGATACAGTCACAGTTGGATGGCGCAACATCCTCGGGTTTGGAAATCATCTGAGGTTTGGTTATGAGCGAGGAAATTCCCGAATTGCGTCGTCTCGAACGTCTCGATACTGCAATGGAATTAACGTATCATGATGGAACCACGTACACCGTTACATACGATGATTTGCGCCATTCTTGTCCGTGTGCGAAGTGTTCACCTCTCCGTAATGAAGACGAGAGCAGTATGCAGTTGCGTCGCACAGTTGAATCTCTCAAAAGCGAAAAGCCCTCGGTTCGAACAATAGGAAATTACGCACTCGCATTTGAATGGACAACAGGCTGCTCTAGTGGCATTTATCGCTTTGAACGGATCTGGGATTTGGCTCAAAAAAGAGACCCTGACCGTGGACGGCCCTACATACACGGCGCATGGTGATTGCAGGTTTCCCGATAAAAAGTAGGTGCGGGTTTCTTGAGCAAGTGCTGTCACCCTACACCAAGGAGGCATCAAGATGGATGGCGTCTATCTCACTTGGCTCATCTCGGCATTGGCCGTTGGTGTGTTCCTGATGCCGTATTTCAAACCGCCATGGGCTAAGTTAACACTGACTGGATTTGTTGATTTCATTCGCCGTTATTGGCTTCATCTGCTTATTGCCCTCTCGATTTACAACGCCAAGGATTTCCTCGATCAAATCGATCGAATGCTCATGGCACGAACTGGGCTCGATATGACACCGTACATTTACGCGATTGAAGGGGATTTGGTCGTTTGGTTTCAGGCAACATTCCGCTCCGAATGGCTTGATGTGGTAATGACGCATTTTTACATTGCAGGATTCATGTTCATTACTTACGCATCCATCTTCTATGTGACGTACTTTGACGACCGTTGGATGGCTGACAGAGTCGCCCTATGCATCGCTTGGGTGTATCTCCTAGCCATCCCATTCTATTTGTTCTTCAACGTTCGAGTAACGGGTTTTTACATTGAAGATATGGATGCAATCGCATACACGCTTAACCCTGAGATCAGAGATTGGTTCCGTCGAATTGATGCGTTTTCAAACTGTATGCCTTCTTTGCACATTGCTGTTCCGTTTGCCATTTGGTTAACCTTTAGAAAGTACGACCACGACCGACGCTGGCGGCGTTTTCAAAACATGATTTTGGGTTACATCATCCTGACGGCCTTTGCGATTATTTATCTTGGAATTCATTGGTTTGTCGACATTATTGGAGGCATGATTCTCGCAGCGTTTACGGTTCGGCTGACCGAACTTACCAACGATCGAGTGTGGAGTATATTCGATGAGCGAACCATCAACAGTCGGCTTGCAACCGTATTGTCGCGACCCGGGCATTCCGTGGCTTTCTTGTTCAATCGAATCAAGACCTATGTCGCTCGATTGCTCAAACCGAGCAGCAAAGAAACAGGAACGCTCATCGTCGTTGTTTTGATTCTGACGGGAGCGGTCATCACTTGGGATTTAACACACAACGAATTGACTGCCGAGGGGGTTCAATCAGCGCAAGGTGCCGTGGCCTCAGAGGGATGGTCGGCAACGATGGACGATAGGTCAGGCAATGCCATCGTTCTCGTCCATAATGTTTCCAATCCCTTAAGCGAGCCGAGCGAGGTTGCTCAGCCATTGATGCAGTTTGGTTCTCCATATGCTCTTTACGAGAGGTATCTCGCTCTTGCGAATGAGAGTGAATTGCGGCTGATCGATGTCGAGAATCCAACAACCGTTCTGATGAAAGAAGAACTGAATGGGATTCAATCCTTGCAAGTAACTTCGATTCAAGGCAAGCCAGTCGTGGTTTACATCGCAGACGATGTTTTGCATGCTCTCGATATTGACGGCGAACCGGTTCTGATTCCAAGTGTTCCAGGTGGCGAATCCATTGAAATTATGACCGTCTCTGGCAATGAGGTATTGTTTGTAACAGAGGAGGAGCCGGCCACGCTCCGTATCGGTTTAATTGGAGCTACAGGGTTCCAAAACATCCGAATCAATGCGTCGGCGCCGTTGGAAGAAAACAAAAGACTTGATTGGGGTGAAGTCGATGAACCAAACGCAAGCATCGTTCAGGTGTCCTTCGATTCCTCGAACATCGCGGTTCGAGTGAATGTGACGGCACTCGATCGGATGGTTTTGTACGACCGTTTTACTGGTGAGCAGAGGTTTGGATTTAGCACGATTTATCCAGTTGGAAACATCTCTTTGGGTTATGGATACGTCGTTTGGGAAGCAAAGGATCATTTCGACCCAGAAAGTTTCGCAGACAAGTACGGGGACTGGGAGATTCATCAACTCAATCTCGCAACAAACTATTCTGAACAGTTAACATCCGACACCATCGATCAAGTCAATCCGATAGCGCTTAACGGTGGAATCGCCTACATCGAGATTCAAGATGACGGAAAAACGACGTTCAAGGTTCTTAACAGAGGGACGGAGCTTGCAACCTATTCCAGTGTTGTCTTGCAGTTGTCGGTTGTTCTCCTGATTGTTTTGACATTTGTCTACATCATGCAGCGTCAGAATGAGGCTCGCCCAATTTCCTTCAGCCATGATAGCGTACTCGAGTCCGAATGAGATCGAACCGCTCAATGACATCGTCCATAGGGATAGGGTCTCCGCCAGGTGTTGAAGCAGGCGGGCCGAGTTCTTTTTCGCATTGTGTATACCCTTCCAAGACAGCATCCATTGCATGATTTCGGTGTGGGTGTGATGCACCTAGAATTTCGAAAAGGACATGCAAATCGATACCGTACAGTTCGGTTTCGAATTCAATTTTTGCGAGTCCGAAATCAATCAGCACTGCCTCTCCACTGGGTTGAATGATGATGTTGTTCGTAGAGAGATCACCGTGCACAATTGCTTGCCTGTGAAGCATTCGAATGCTGCGCCCTGCTGAGCGTAGATGATTCTGTACAACATCATCAGCAATGCTTCGGTCATTTAGGAGTTCAATAAGGGGTTGCCCCGGTATGTTGCTCATGACCAATTGTTGCTGTTCAATATCGCAATCATAGAGAATTGGTACGTTAAGCCCAATGCGATGAAGCCGAACCATGAGCCGTGCTTCCGCGATCATGCGTCTTCGACCCAATCGATCGTCCAAATCAGGATGTCGCCATGCTCGAAGACGTCGCTGCTTTCGAACAGCAGGCAAACCCATCCACGTACCCCGCCACACTTCTGCTTCTGCACCAAGGTACAGTCGTTCACCGGCCGTGAATGCCATCGTGTCTGTGGAATTGTCTCCTTTTCATAAGTTCAGCGCTTAACAATGGGTTGAAATTAGAAGGCGGATTGGATTGAATGATACGCATGTCCATATCGCTTGCAATGTGTGCCGTCGATTTTTCCTCGACGTCGATGTCTGCAGAGGATGTTGCGATTGCACAACACATTACCGAACTTAAAAATCAGCTCGGCGATGACCTGTTGATTCTTGGACATCACTATCAGCGGGACAGCATCGTCATGCATGCAGACTTCCTTGGAGATTCATTCATGTTGAGCCAAAAGGCCGCCGAATCCGATGCGAAATACATCATTTTCTGTGGTGTGCATTTCATGGCAGAATCCGCTGATATTCTCACATCAGATGAGCAAGTGGTTATGCTTCCAAACCTTCGTGCAGGATGTTCGATGGCCGATATGGCAACACTCGTCGATGTAGAGGCAGCTTGGCATGAAATGCTGGAATCAACGAATCTTCTTGATCCAATTAACAAGCACGATCCTGCTGCAATTGCAGAGGATGGTGAATCCTACCTTGTGCCTGTAACCTACATGAACAGCAGCGCAGATCTCAAGGACTTCGTCGGTCGTCACGGTGGAATCGTATGCACTTCTTCAAACGCAGAGGGGATTTTGCAATGGGCATTTGAACGCGCAGGTCCGAAAGGGGCAGTTCTTTTCTTCCCCGATCAACATCTCGGACGCAATACAGGACTCAAGATGGGTATTTCTGAACACCAAATGCCAACCTGGGTGCCCGGCGTAGGTGCCAGTTCGGACCTTTCAGACGCTCGAATCATTTTGTGGCACGGATTTTGCTCAGTGCACAAGCGATTCAAACCAAGCCAAATCGCTGAATTCCGACAACGTCATCCAGATGGACATGTCGTCGTTCACCCCGAATGCCCAAAAGAGACGGTCGAAGTTTCCGATGCCAACGGCTCGACTCAGTTTATCATCAATTATGTCAAAAATTTACCACGAGGAGCTACCGTTGCAATTGGAACAGAAATCAACATGGTTGCACGATTAGCGGACGATCACCCGGACAAACACATTGAATGTCTTGACCCAGAGATTTGTCCTTGTTCTACAATGTACATGATTCACCCTGCTTACCTCATGGACCTTTTGGAAAAGCTTGTGGACGGTGAAGTACACAACCAAATCACGGTTTCAAAAGAGGTTCAAGAGGGCTCGCTCATCGCTCTTGAGCGAATGTTGAGCATTCGGGCTTGATCACTCTGCAAGACGTCGGAGTTCTTCCACGCTTCGTACTTCTGCAAGGTAGATTTGCTCGATTGAATCAAAGAGTTCTGCATCGCCTGCACTCTCGATGATGGACATGAGTTCACCATAAACCTCGACGGCTTTGGTTTCTGTCTTGAGCGATTCTGCAAGCATGTCAAGATAGGATGAGGCATGTTCAATCGGTGTGTTGTTTCGTTCGGTTACTGCGATTCCACCGAGTTTTACAATTGCTGAGCGGACAATGTTGGAGTGGTCCATGGATTCATTGGCTTCTGCAGTAAAGTGAGGCTCAAGTTGAAGTCGATGAATACCACGTATGTATGCGGCATAATGGGCGTACATGTTGATGGCTCGAAGTTCCCATCCAAGTGCTTCGTTGAGTTTCTCGATTAAGTGCTGCGCTGTCATCGATTCACCGTGACCTTTCTTCCACTTAAAGGTCAGGTTGAACCAAGGATTGTCTCTGAGAGTTTCCAGCCAATCAATGCAAAAATAGGGCACAAAAGCATCGTACATCCCACATAACCGAATGCCAGACCTGTGTGTTGATTCTTGAGCAATTCAATCGTCTCAACAGAAAATGCGGACATCGTCGTAAAACCACCGAGCAGCCCCGTGCCCAGAAGGAGAGCAAGCTCTTTCGATATCAATTGCTCAACAAGGCCAACGGCTAATGCACCCATCAACAACGAACCAACAAGATTGACCAACAATGTCGCCCAAGGAAAACCATCACTCGCCATCCATTCGGAGGTGAGGTAACGCAGTGCAGCACCCAAACCGCCGCCCAGTGCGACCATCAGAATCTGTTGGAGCATGGACAAGCCTCACCACCAAGGACCATGAAGTTCGTGATGAACTCGAACCGAAAAGCCATGAAGGATGTTTCTCAAGCGCTGTTCATGCGAACCGTTTGGTTTATGACGGGAAATTCTGGAAAGGTCAGAGAAGCTCAACATGCACTTCAACCACTCGGGTTTGATGTTCAACAATTGGTGGTTGAAGGTATCGAGATTGTTGAACCACAGTGCAACGATTTGGAGATCGTAGCACGATCAAAACTCAAGCAGGCAAAACCCCACTTGCCATCGATAGGTGATGCGCTCATGGTTGAAGATGCGGGATTGTTTGTTGATGGTCTCAAAGGTTTTCCTGGCGCTTATTCATCCTATGTTCTAGAAACATTGGGGTGTCGCGGAATTCTTGACCTTATGGAGGGGCATGAGGAAAGAGCGGCCGAATTTCAGGCTGTTGCTGCCCTTCTTCTCGACGATCGTGTTCACGTTTCGAGGGGCGTTTGTCGTGGGACAATTGCCATGGAGGCAGGTGGTGACGAAGGCTTCGGCTTTGACCCTATTTTCGTTCCGTCACCCATTGAAAGGAACGGTGAAAACATCTCAACCAACGGTTTGACCTTTGCCGAGGTCAGCCTTTCAGTTAAAGAGCAGTTCAGTCATCGTCGCAATGCATTGGAAGGCCTTTTGGAATTGCTTTCAACAATCGATTCGGCATCATCATCTTAAGCAGGGAGTTCTTGGATGGAGCGATAGGCATGGGATTTTTCAGGAACCTCATCGCATTGGCATTTGTCGCCACGTTGTTGTTCTATTTCGTCACTGTCGGTGAAATGGAACAAAACCAGCAATGGATTGTGATAGGTGTTTTGGTTTCGCTCGGATTGATTTTCATTCTTTCAGGTTCTCCTTCCTTCGAACTTCCCGCACCACTTGCAGAGCAGTCGAAGCAGGTTGTTGCTGAGATCGAGTCGTCCGAAGCAGAACCCTCTGAAGAGGAAACGGAAACGATTCCCGCTCAAGATGAATTCAAAACGATGTCTCTCAAGGAGCGAAAAGCCGCTAAGATTCTTGCTGCTCAGGAAGCACAACGTGTTGCGATGGCATCGACGGTGGGCGACGGCGATGAAGCGATGATTGAATTGCCTGTCGTTGAAGTGGAGGAAGTTCATGTCGCAGACGAATACGTTGTTGAGGTGAGTCCTGAATCTGTTGAAGAGGCAGACATTCAAGCGACGGTGAAGGAACGAGCATCGCGCCATGGAGAGATACGAGCACGAATCGAGGCTCGACGTCGCGCACAAATGGCGGACATTCGAGCATCAACGTCTCGTATGTGGGAAGAAAATGTCGTGCGAGAAG
>CEPA01020483.1_pt1 | contig 11711 bp, 8 predicted proteins | sample 356241 | NCBI WGS metagenome assembly CEPA01 (sample SAMEA2620542, study PRJEB7988) | marine metagenome | biome: marine biome (ENVO:00000447); feature: surface water layer (ENVO:00002042); material: "saline water (ENVO:00002010), including plankton (ENVO:xxxxxxxx)" | depth 5 m
ACCATTCCAAATGAATTATTATTTAAGAATGGTCTTTCACGATCGACACTTTCCTCATCGTTAAAAAATAAAGATCCGGCTATTGTGAATTTAGCGAACGACTTAATCAGAATAGCGGAACCATTCTACCGCAAAGGGCACGAAGTATTGTTTGAACTTAATAGTTTACTTGGGTTTTCGGAAAAAGCTGCTCTAAATAAATTGATTGGTGTCTATGATAAGCTATATATGGTAGCGCAAGGAGACGTTCAAATTCTTATAGAACGCGGGCAGGGTCTCGAAGAAAAATTTCGAACCTGAAAAAGATGAATGATCTTGGGAATCTTATTAATTACCAATATAGACTTGGTTGAGAGGACCGTGTCGGAGACATATGTGTGACCTATTTGCTGATCGTGATGTTAAAGATTTTTTGTTTGCGATCTAGGCGCTCTATCATGATCTTGAAACAATAACATCTCACACACAAAAGAGTTGAACCTCGGGAAGTAGGTTTGCAATGGCGGAGGGAAACTTTGTTAGCGTTTAAACTAGAGGGCAACTTCTCAAAACATTAAATGATATAAGGAATTTACAAACTAAATGGGGAGCCACATTTTAATTGGGAACCAATGCTGGCGATCATTGAAGAACGGGAAGATGATTTATTAAAAAAGTAATTCGAAACGATTGAGTAATTAGAAAGGTAAATAAAAATACCTTCGGGGCTCTAAAACTGATAGCCTTGGGTTAATTGGGTGTTACAAACGAGCATTTTCAACGAGCGCGTTAATATATTGAGTTTGCCTACGGTATAATAGGCAAAAAATTCTGTTACGTAGATATTACTTTGCTAACCATATATTGAAAGGTGGAAATCAAAAAGAAGGCATTAAATACGTCGGAATGAAAATAACAGAAATTAGAGAAACCCTTCTTTCAAAAGCTCGCCAAACGCAACAAAGTATAACGAAAGTGGCTGCGGTTGGCTTATTACTAGCCAGCCTGACGAGTTTGTATAATAACCAATTAAAAAGCGCTATCACCGACCTTTTTGATCCATGATTAAGCCAAGCAAGCAACTAGCGTGTTTAGTTACTTGCTCTTAGTTACTGTTTCAAAAAAATCCAATATCCTAGAGGATTTGAGTTTAATCAATCCAACTGCTTAAATCATTTAAAGCTCTTTTTGCAAGAGCCTTTTTTCTCTCGACACCCTTTAAACGAATGGCTTTGCCCTTATGATTTAGCTTGCCCGGTAACTCCGGAAATAATCCAAAGTTTATATTTGTTGGTTGAAAGTTTTCTCCATGCTCGTCATTTGTTATATGGGAGAGCAAAGATGCCAAAGCAGTATTCTTTGGTGGTGTGTTCGGCTCGTTGCCTAAAGTCTCGTTAGAAAAAAACGTGCCTGCTAATAGCCCCATGGCGGCACTTTCTAAATAGCCCTCAACGCCTGTAATTTGTCCCGCAAATCGTATTCGTTCGTGGTGTTTGAATCGCAGGGTCTTATCCAACAAGCGAGGGGAGTTAATAAAAGTATTTCGGTGCAGCCCCCCTAGTTTAGCGAATTCTGCTTTTTCTAGACCGGGTATTCGTCTAAAAAGTTGTTTTTGATTGCTGTGTCTGGTTTTGGTTTGAAAGCCTACCAAATTGTACAACGAAGCTGCCTCGTTATCTTGACGAAGCTGCACAACAGCGTGAGGCCGTTCGCCTGTATGAGGGTTGGTTAAGCCAACTGGTTTCATAGGACCAAATCTAAGAGTTTCTCGTCCTCGCCTGGCCATCTCCTCTATGGGCATACACCCTTCAAAATAAGGTGTCGCTTCCTCCCAGCTCTTGAATTTAATAGTTTCCTGAGATGTTAAATCGTCGATAAAATCATCGTACTCTTTTTTGTTTAATGGGCAGTTTATGTAGTCACCGGAACCATTTAATTCAGTGTTTTTATCGTATCGTGATTGATACCAGGCTTTAGAGAAATCTATACTCGCTGTGTAGACAACGGGAGCAATTGCATCAAAAAATGCGAGAGATTCTCTTCCACTCAGGTAAGCAATTTCATCTGCTAGTCGAGACGAGGTAAGGGGACCGGTGGCAATTATCACTTTCGCATCGGGTGATAGCTGGCTTAAGGTCATCTCTGTACGTTGCAGATTTATTAATTTTTCTTCAGTGATTGCTTTCTCTACGTTCTCAGAAAAAAGGTTTCTATCCACCGCCAGGGCGCTTCCAGCGGGGATTCGAGCAGCGTCAGCGGCTTTCATTATTAGTGAGTCGCATTGACGCATTTCCTCGTGCAAAACGCCTACGGCGTTTGCTGTTTTATCGTCTGATCGAAAAGAATTTGAACACACCAATTCGGCTAGATTCGATGTCGTGTGTGCTTCAGTCATTATTTGAGGACGCATCTCGTACAAAATACATTCAACATTTCGTCTAGAGAGCTGCCATGCTGCTTCACAACCAGCTAGACCTCCTCCAATTATATGAATAATTCTCATTATTTTAAAACCCAGAATAGTTTGTCCGGTTGTATGCAATATCGAGATGAGTGTTAATATCAAATTGCCTTAGAAAATGCCTTGCTTTGTCGTTCGGTTAATAACTTAAGGTAAAAACCGGTCTGACTTTCTGTTACATTAACTATATCCTCTGGAGTGCCCTCTGTAACGATTGAACCGCCTAAGTTGCCCCCATTGGGACCTATATCTATGATCCAGTCTGCTGTTTTAATTACATCTAAATTGTGTTCGATGACGACTACGGTATTTCCCTGATTTACCAGTGTGTGCAAAACGCTTAGCAGTTTCTTTATATCATCAAAATGTAGGCCAGTAGTAGGCTCATCTAGTATGTAGAGTGTTTTCCCGGTTGCCCGCCTGGCTAACTCTTTAGAAAGCTTTACCCGTTGAGCTTCCCCACCTGAAAGTGTGGTAGCAGGTTGGCCAATATTTATATACCCTAACCCAACACGTTGCAGAGTTATTAATTTTTCTCGAATTGATGGAATAGCTTTGAAGAAATCAACGCCCTCATCGACAGTCATTTCTAAAACATCAGCTATTGACTTGTTCTTATATCGTACATCAAGAGTTTCCCTATTATATCTTTTACCTTTACACGTTTCACATTGAACATAAACGTCCGGTAAGAAGTGCATCTCAATTTTTATGACACCGTCACCTTGGCATGCCTCACATCGACCTCCCTTCACATTAAATGAAAAACGTCCTGGACCGTATCCTCGCACCTTAGCCTCTGGTAATCCAGAAAACCATTCTCGTATCGGTGTAAAAGCGCCAGTGTAAGTTGCGGGGTTAGATCTTGGAGTACGACCAATCGGAGATTGATTAATGTCGACTACCTTATCTAGAAATTCTAGCCCCTCAACAGTCTCGTATGGTCCTGGAACTAATCTACTAGAGTGCAAAACACGCGCCGCTATTTTCCAGATGGTTTCAATTACTAACGAAGATTTGCCGCCGCCAGAAACACCTGTTACACAAGTAAATGTTCCAAGTGGAATACTTGCTGTGATATTCTTTAGATTATTAGCTTGGGCGCCAGTTACTCTAAATTTACGCTCTTCTGAGATGGGTCTCCTGATTGTTGGGGTTTCTATTTCTAGAACGCCAGAAAGGTATTTCCCGGTGAGACTTACAGGAGATTGTACAATGTCCTCTGGCCGACCCTCAGCTACTACCGTTCCTCCGTGTTTTCCTGCTCCGGGTCCCATATCTAGAACATAGTCGGCGCTTCTGATGGCGTCTTCATCATGTTCTACAACTATAACTGTGTTACCTAAATCTCTCAGTCTCTGCAGCGTCTTGAGAAGGCGTTCGTTATCGCGTTGATGCAGTCCTATAGAGGGTTCATCAAGGACATAAAGCACACCAGTTAACCCTGACCCTATTTGCGATGCCAATCTTATGCGTTGGCTTTCTCCTCCCGACAAAGTACCGGAAGTTCTTGAAAGTGTTAGGTAATCTAAGCCAACGTTTTTCAAAAATCCTAGCCTTTCTCTAATTTCCTTTAGAATGCGTTCCGCTATCTCTACTTGTTTTGGTTCAAGAAATTCTTCAATTTTTTCAAACCACTCGAAAGCTTCCGAAATTGAGAAATTAGTAACATCTGTGATGGTTGAACCATTTATTTTCACAGCAAGGGCGGCTGGCTTTAGGCGTTGTCCTTCGCACGTCTCGCAATTTGCAGCCGATTGGTATCGGCTTAATTCTTCCCTTAACCTATTGGAATCACTCTCTCTAAATCTACGCTCTAGATTTGGCACTAAACCCTCAAATGGCTTTTGGGTAGTATAAGAACGAGACCCATCATCGTATGATATTTCAACTGGCGTTTCACCGGTTCCAAACAACAAAGCGTTCTGAAAATTCATACCTAAATCCTCAAAAGGGGTGCTCATAGATGCAGAGAAGTGAGTGCAAAGACTTTTGAGTGTTTGATTATAATACTTTGAAGGTGAGGAAGCCCAGGGCGCTACTGCGCCTTGCTGAAGACTTAATTTACAGTTTGGTATAATTAGGTCTTTGTCAAAATATAGCTTGGTTCCGAGGCCCTCACAATCGGGACATGCTCCAAATGGATTGTTGAAAGAAAATAGTCGTGGTTCGATTTCCTCTATGGTAAAGCCGGATACTGGGCAAGCAAACTTAGCCGAAAAAATAAGTTGCTCAGCTGTGTCTGCATTTTCGGCGATCAGCAATCCGTCAGAGAGTTCAAGAACTGTCTCGATAGAGTCTGCTAGCCTAGCTTCAAGGCCTTCGCGTACTACCACCCGATCCACAACAACTTCTATATCGTGCTTTATGTTTTTATCTAAAGCCGGTGTGTCATTTAAATCGTAGACCTGACCATCAATCTTTACTCTTTGAAAACCTTTTTTTCTATATTCAGAAAAATCCTTTTTAAATTCACCTTTGCGACCTCGAACTACCGGCGCAAGTATTAATAATCTCGTATTTGCAGGTGACGCTGAAATCGCGTCGACCATTTGGCTAACCGTCTGACTTTCAATAGGTTTCCCTGTTGTTGGTGAGTAGGGAATTCCTATCCTTGCAAAAAGTAACCTCAAATAATCATAAATTTCAGTTACGGTACCTACTGTAGACCGTGGATTCCTAGATGTAGTTTTTTGCTCGATCGATATGGCTGGCGAAAGACCTTCTATCATATCAACTTCCGGCTTTTGCATTAGCTCCAAAAACTGCCGAGCATATGCTGAAAGGCTTTCCACGTAACGCCTCTGCCCTTCAGCATAAATTGTATCGAAAGCGAGCGATGATTTACCTGAGCCGCTTGGCCCAGTTATTACAACAAGACTCTCTTTAGGTAGCGTGGCGTCGACGCCTTTCAAGTTGTGAGCCCGTGCTCCACGAACTATTAGCTTGTTGATACTCTGATTGTGGGACATAGCTATTTTTCATATGATTAGCGTTAAAAAGACCTACATTAAGTAGGATCTAATGGCAAATAAGAAAAGGTATTTAAATAAAGTACAGCTAAATGGCCGGACTTTATTTTTTCGAATTTCTAACGATAAAGAAAGCGAAAATTAAAGAAAATTACTTACAATTCTAACCTTCTTGCTAGTTAAAACAGATTAATTGTGCCAACATAAAGTAATTTAAAAATAGGGCGAGTGGTAAATATGGCAGGAAGCATAAATAAGGTCATTTTAGTTGGAAATTTGGGTCGCGACCCAGAAGTAAGGAGTATGCAAGATGGAGGAAAAATAGTTCAACTGTCTCTAGCGACTTCTGAAACCTGGAAGGATAGAAGCTCGGGCGAGCGTCGGGAGCGCACTGAATGGCACCGGGTTGTAATTTTCAACGAGGCACTGGGTAATATCGCCGAACAATATCTTAGAAAAGGTTCAACTGTTTATATTGAAGGACAATTGCAAACGCGAAAATGGGGCGAGCCAGGGCAGGAAAAATACACGACAGAGGTAGTGTTACAACGCTACAGAGGAGAGCTCACTATGCTAGGCAACCGGCAAGATCAAGGCTCGGCTGGAAATTACATCCCGCAAGATACGGGTTTTGATAACAACTCATCTCAAAGTATGGTTGAAAATTCTAATGACGTGGGGAGTAAGTTTGAAGATTTGGATGATGAAATTCCATTCTAAACAACTGTTTTTTTTAAAATTAAAAGAAATTCTATTTATCAACCTTTTTCAAGGTATTTTTTTACGGGATTACGGTTCTCATGCGTTTGAAGGGGAGTTTGTTAGTCGCCAGTATATATGCTATAATGTTGGCGTAATGTCGTTATTAAAAAATTACATTTAACTAATTGAATTAAATGAATAAAATTGTATCGTTCGCCCTCAGATCTAAGAGAAAATGACTGATTCGGAACAAGACTTACCAGACATAAAAGGCGTTTCGATTGAAGGCGAAATGAAGCGCTCATATTTGGATTATGCGATGAGCGTTATCGTCTCTCGGGCGCTTCCGGATGTCCGTGACGGACTCAAGCCAGTTCATAGAAGAATTTTATACGCTATGAAAGAAGGTGGGTACGATTGGACTCGCCCTTATAGAAAATCAGCAAGGATTGTCGGGGATGTAATGGGGCAATTTCACCCACACGGTGATAGCCCAATCTACGACTCTATGGTCAGAATGGCTCAAGATTTCTCTATGCGGTTGCCGTTTATCGATGGTCAGGGAAATTTTGGCTCTATGGACGGTGACCCGCCTGCTGCACATAGATATACAGAAGCTCGTTTAGCCAAATCGGCAGAGGGCTTGCTACGAGACATTGATAAAGAGACTGTAGATTTCGTTGCAAATTACGACGAAACATCTGAAGAACCCTCGGTGTTGCCAGCAGAATTTCCAAATTTACTGGTAAACGGTGCTGGCGGTATTGCAGTTGGCATGGCAACCAATATTCCCCCTCATAACCTGGGTGAAGTTATTGACGGCTGTCTGGCGTTTATAGAAAACCGAGAATTAACTATAGAGGAACTCCTGAATGTTATTCCCGGTCCTGACTTCCCCACTGGAGGTATTATCTTAGGTAAAACGGGAATAAGAGACGCTTACATGACTGGACGTGGCTCTATCGTCATGCGTGCTAAAGCAGAAATTCAGGAAATTAGAAAAGATAGAATGGCAATTGTGGTTTCCGAAATTCCTTACCAAGTGAATAAGGCGAGATTGCTTGAGAGAATAGGCGAGGTAGTAAGAGATAAAGTTATCGAGGGCATAGCTGATCTTCGAGATGAGAGTGACCGCGATGGCGTCCGCATGGTTATTGAGCTCAAACGTGATGCTGTAGGGGAAGTTGTATTAAGCCAACTTTATCGTCATACGTCTATGCAGACCTCATTCGGTGTAAATATGCTAGCTTTGAATGGCGGGAGACCTGAGCAGCTTAACTTAAAAGATATTATCTCTGCATTTGTTGCGTTTAGAGAAGAAGTTGTTACTAAACGGACAACATTTCTTTTAAGGAAGGCGCGCGCGCGCGCGCATATCCTTGCTGGGTTATTGGTAGCTTTGAATAGTATTGAAGATATTATTGCCCTTATCAGAGCAGCCGCCGACGCCGGTGAAGCAAGAAAAGGATTGACTGAGACAGATTGGCCTGTGGAGGAGGTTGCCGAATTTATTGAGATTATAGATGACCCTGAACACTACGTAATTGATGGTAGGTACAGATTATCAGATGCTCAGGCGCGCGCTATACTGGAACTTAGGCTACAGCGCTTGACGGGTATGGAACGGAGCAAGCTTGTCGATGAGACGAAAGAACTCTCGGAACAAATTAATTACTACTTAACTATCCTCCAATCGAGAGACAAGCTGATCCAAGTGGTAAAAGAGGAATTGCTGGAAGCGAAAGAAAACTTTTCTAATGAACGTCGCACTCTTTTAGAGGAAAACGAATTTGAACATGATATAGAAGATCTAATACAGCGCGAAGACATGGTTATAACTGTTAGCTTAAAAGGCTACATCAAACGAGTTCCACTTTCGACATACAAGGCGCAGCATAGAGGAGGTAAAGGGCGTTCGGGTATGTCAACACGTGATGAGGACGTAGTTGATCGCCTCTTTGTTGCTAATACACATACACCAGTTTTATTTTTCACCTCCCGGGGAATGGTGTATCAAATGAAGGTATACAGGCTCCCATTGGGAACCCCCCAAGCTCGTGGTAAGGCGATGGTAAACTTGTTGCCTTTAGAGGAAGGTGAGTGGATACAAACGGTAATGCCCATGCCGGCTGATGAAGATACTTGGGATGATTTACAGGTTATGTTCGCCACTTCAGCAGGTACAGTGCGGCGGAATGCGCTCTCCGATTTCACAAATATCAAGCGGAATGGAAAGATAGCCATGAAACTGGAAGAAGGCGAGCGACTAATCAGCGTTCAACCGTGTAGTGAAAAAAATGATGTTCTGCTTACAACCCGAGACGGTAAAGCTATAAGGTTTGGTGTTTCTGATGTCAGGATCTTTAGAAGCCGCGGATCAATGGGAGTTCGTGGAATAAAGCTTATTAATGGGGACGCTGTTGTTGGTATGTCTATATTAGCGCGTGTCGAACACGAAGCAACTGAAGCGGCAGAAATATCAGAGAGAGAAATCTATTTAAAGCAGACTTCCTATCTAAGACGATCCACCGTCACTGATCAGGAAGGTGAAGTTGAAAAGCCTGATATAATGCTTTCGGATGAGAGGCTAGCATATTTGGGTGGAGCGGAAGAATTTATTTTAACTGTCACAGAAAAGGGAATTGGGAAACGGACCTCTGCTTACGAGTACAGAACAAGTAATCGGGGAGGGCAAGGAGTATGGAATATCGATGTAACTGAAAGGTCTGGTCAGGTCGTTGCCGGTTTTCCTGTAAATAATTCTGATCAGATTATGCTCGTGACAGATAGTGGCCAGCTTATACGCTGTCTAGTCGATGAAGTTGGAATTACTGGTCGAAGAACCCAAGGGGTATGGATTTTTAGGGTCGAGGATGGAGAAAAAGTCGTATCCGTAAGCTTGATTGGCGATGATATGAATGGGGAAAGCGAAGCAGCTGACTCTAGTGTTCAGCCAGATCAAGATAAGAACTAAATAACACTTGATATTCACTTGAAGGCTTGTTTATTTTCGTGCACCAGAAAGTGAGTGACGATGGAGGCTGTTGTGCGAATAGCGGTATACCCGGGGACATTTGACCCCATAACGAATGGACATATTGATATTATACGTCGAGCGAGTAAAGTTGTGGACAAGCTTATTGTGGCTGCTGCAGAGAACATTGGTAAAAGTCCAATGTTTAGCCTTGACGAGCGGAGAGATATGGTCAACCAAGAAATTGGTATCATAAAGGCAGATAATGAAGTTCGGGGTTATCAGAGTGAGATTGAGGTCACATCGTTCAACTCGCTGTTGATGCACTTTGTTGATGAACACAACGCGCAATTTGTAATTAGAGGACTACGTGCCGTTTCGGACTTCGAATACGAATTCCAAATGGTGGGAATGAATGCACGCCTTAAACCTGACGTTGAAACCCTTTTTCTTATGTCCTCGGAACGCCATCAGTTTATCTCTTCTCGATTGGTGAAAGAAATAGCAATTTTAGGCGGAGAAATAGACGATTTTGTCTCGTCCAGAGTGAAAGAAAGAATGATGGCCAATATAAATAAAAAATAATTTTAAACCTGTAGTTGACCAAAAGTTGAAATAATATATATACGGGGATGTGGGCGCGTAGCTCAGTCGGTAGAGCAGCTGACTTTTAATCAGCGGGTCACAGGTTCGAACCCTGTCGCGCTCACCACTTTCGGCGTATTTTAACCGCTAAAGTGTCGCGCATGGCAAGTTTTTCCATATAAAAGCTTTAAATATGTTTTTAAAAAGTTAAGCTTTACTGTGGATCCTATAAAGATAAAGGTACCCGCAAACCAACGCATAGCGTAGTGTGGGACACCACAGGCGTTGCTTTTTCCCGGTCTATAATAGCTTTTAATTAGAAATAGCCTTTTAGGTTGTTATAGCTATTTCATCACCAACGGATATTGTTCCAGCATTAAGAACGTTACAGCAAACCCCGCCTCGCCAAGACGGCGAAAGTGCCTTCTGGAGCCCTTGAATTTGCTTATCCATTAAATCGCAAGGTTCCGTTTCTAGTTTGACTTCCAGCTGTACATCAGAGATTGTTATTATCTGGCCACTTTTCTGAGGTGTTCTCATACCGGATACAAATAAGTTTGCTCTTCTCGTGAGCCAGGGGAGAACAACCCCCAGTTCACTGCAAGCGTCAGCCCAATCGTCTTTAAAAAGGATACTTATTTGTCTATTTCGTTTTTTCCCACGAGCGTCGCCTTTAATTCCAGCTTCAATTGATATTTCAGCGCTCGTTATCTCTTCCATGGGGGCCAGAATTCTTGGGGTAATTGCTATTCCTATAAGATTGGGCATTGAATTCATTCGCAGCTAAATTTATCACTAGCTATTATTATAACTAAAGTAAGTTCTAATTGCTAGAATTATGAAGTTAAACCTTTAAAGAGGCATTCCAGTAAAAACAAGCGGCGTGGATACCAATGGTTGGTTGTAGATCTATGCTTGGTAATCTCTTACATGTGTGGTCCATAGGATCAGTCTGCTTTTGATAAGTTTTCGTCGATTACTTCGTCGTACGGTATATCAAACTGTATTAAGTTGCCTGATAATAATGCCGCCTTAAGTTTCACAAATGCAGATGGTGGAAGGTCAGTTTTTGTTGGCCATACTTTTGATGCCTTGTATCCCTCGATAATGGTGGCAAGGCTGTTGCTAGCCAATTCTGGAAAAAAGCTTGGTCCGATTATCTTGGCTATTTCGATATTGCTCATGTTGTTAATTGTGTCGAGTGCTCGATTGATTACCCGCACAAGAGCCTTGCATGTTTCTCTTTGGTTAACAGTAAAAGACTTTAAAGCATAAAAAGTGGTAAATGCGATATCTCCTCTTGACGCGAAGCGATGCCAAACATGTGCTCCTGTCTCTTTAAGCTCCTGAGCAAATGGCTCAAAAAGTTGCACCAAGTCAATCTTTCCGTTTTTAAAAAGGTCGACATTCTCGCGCATTGTCGCATCAGGATATCGTGAAATAGAGTTAGGGTCGATATTGGCGCGTGACAAATCATCTTGGAGTGTCATCCAGGGTGTAGGAACGTCTACAGCAACGGCTAATTTGTGTTTCAATAAATCGTGAAAAATGAAATTATTGTTTGGCTTCCTGCCAAGTAGAATGAAAGGGTCTCGTGCAACAACTTGCGCAAAGCAAACGAGTTCAGACGTTGTTTGATTCAATCGCGCTTGGTTGTGATGCATAAGCACCCTCATAGGCCCCCCAAACGAAACATCTGCCCTTCCATCAATCAACCCCTGTGCCGTTTCTGAGGTTGAGGGCGATAGTATTAGAGAAACATCAAGACCTTCATCTGAAAACATGTTTTCCATCTGGGCGAGATAAAACGGCGTGTAACTGCATGCACGTAAATTTTCGTACAATCTAATTTTCATCTGAATCTATCCAAATTAGATATCTCAAGTCGCAGCCATAATCATTCAATATTCAAATAAATACAATCCATAGTAGATAAAGAGAAAAACTTATTATCATCGATCAAAATTTATCTTAAGAACAATTTGTTTGCTTGCCGTTGATTAAAGTAGACGAAGGTCGCATTTTTGTCGTTAAATAC
>CEPA01172206.1_pt1 | contig 11680 bp, 6 predicted proteins | sample 356241 | NCBI WGS metagenome assembly CEPA01 (sample SAMEA2620542, study PRJEB7988) | marine metagenome | biome: marine biome (ENVO:00000447); feature: surface water layer (ENVO:00002042); material: "saline water (ENVO:00002010), including plankton (ENVO:xxxxxxxx)" | depth 5 m
TGATTATAAAGTTTAATCAAAGTGTTCACATCAACGTCATTATTTTGCATGTTCATGATTTTAGATAATTAGAAGACTCCTCCATCTATGGTTGTTGTCCAAACGGGTTTGTCTGTGTAAACTACAGTTGGTGCAGCACTAGGTGTAATACTGGTTGTAGTTCCATTCTTAAATAGATCTGCTGAGTTAGTGAATGTTCCTTGAACACCAATCAATGTTATTGATGTGGTGTTTGATGTTGTTTTTACAACACCCTGTTGAGATCCACCGCCTGAGGGCTGTGTGATTCTATCACCAGCAGTTACAGATAATGCACTTGGTAATGGAATCGTAACCTCAGTTACTGCTGTCAATACCTGTGTTGAGGTAAATGTAGCAGCACTTGGTGCATCAGATGATTTTTGTAAACCGTCACTATCAAAGTATACTATACCATGAGTTGAAAAGTCACCTGTCTGATAATAGATACCTTTAATATCTAAGTTACCTCTGATTCCAGTAACAACTTCGTTAGTAACAGTTGCATCAGGGATATATGTAAAGGCTCTTGCTGGAGCACTACTATTTTCACCTGTGCTATCATTATATCCAAAGAAACCTGTTTTATTATTAGAAACTCCAGTGCTTGTATTATAGTTGAAAGAAATACCACGATCAGTGTTAGTATCTTTCGCATGAGTGACGGTTAACTGAGCAGTTGTTGCAATACCTGCGGTGACGTTTGCACTTAAGGTTATTACTTTTGTACCACTGTTTATCGAACTAATTGTTGTATTATTAGGGATACTTGTTCCTGCAACTACGTCAGCAACTTGCAATCCAACAACTGAATCTACTGTGATTGTGTTTGCACCACTAGAAACAGTGGCCATAACTGATCTAACACTTGTTACATCACCAACACGCATGATTGGATCATTAACTGTAACATTAGTTGAGTTAACTGCTGTGGTGGTACCATCAACTTGTAAGTTACCTTTGATGATAACATCACCTTCATTACTCGTTCCACTTGGGAATGGATCAATGAAGATCTGATTTCCTCCACCTGCTAATGTTTCAATCTTATTTGAGTGAATACCAATATTACCTACAGTCAATGCAGCATCAGGAGGTAATATTATTCCACCAATGAATGTACCTACACCAGCAACATTTAAATCACCACCAATATTAACATTCTTCTCTACACCAAGTCCACCCTCAGTGACTATAGATCCAGTGTCTTTATTATTTGATTGAGTAGGATCTTGTATGGTAAGTGCCACAGTATTACCATATACCCAGTCTGCACCTGATACCTGTATCTTATCTGTGCCATTCTCATCATATTCTATCTTAGCATCTTTACTATCACCAAATGTCAAGAATGTGTCATCAGGAATGACTATCTCACCACTACCATTTGGATCAATATTTATATCTGCATCTGTTGTCTGCGAAGATAAAGTATTACCATCTAATCTTAAATCGTCTACATTCCACTGATCAACCTTTCTATTTTGATCTACTATTGCTACAAAACCATTTGATGCAGCAGCAGGGTTAGTTGTTCCTGCAACTAATCCGGGGGCATGTGCCATCAAATCGGTGTAATATTTACCACCAATAACATCTATATTACTAGGAGATGCATCATCACCTATAAACAGTCTTTCACCCTTATTGGCTTGGGTTCCAGCACCAATTGTTATTGCTAATTCACCGAAGTTTAGACTCGTTGGGGCAGTTGCACCAGTCGATCTTTTTACTCGTATTATACTTGCCATTTAGAAGTTTCCTCCATTGATATCCAAATTTTGTACCGCACCGGGTGTAAGTTCAAGAGTCCCAGTCCATTTAGTTGTCGAGGCATCATATACAAGAACCATACCATTTTGAGGATTGGTAATTGATACGTCAGATAAACCAGCTAAGGTTCCACTAACATTTCCTGCCAAAGACGAAACGACTTTGACTGCATTTTGCGTACCAACTCTAACTTTAATGGGATCGGACATGTACCTCCTTAATTAATCCTCTCTAGTGCATGCTCCACGCACTAAAACAGAACCTTCAACCACTCTTGTCACTTCACCTGCTGTATCTTTAAGAAGAACGTCATACTGATATCTTCCGGGATTTAATTGACCAGTGATAGCACTAGTTAATCCCACTTGAATAATACCTGCATTAGCATCAGTAATAGAGCATGTAAACGTTGCAGCAGCTCCTATACTAGAAAAATGTTTTCTCATTTTACTAGTAACTTTGAAACCAGAAATTTGAAGGGCTGAGTTTGATGAAACATTCTCAAGTTCAAATTTTTGTGTGAACGTTGACCCTTGGTTGATTACTAGGTTGCTGACATATACTGCTGCCATCTAACAATAATAATGATGATCTATGATTTATTTATACTATTTTTCTTTATCAATTCACCAAGGAGTGATTTGATTTCATCTATTTCAGATCTCAACCGTTCAATCTCAGATTTTTGTGATTGATTCCGGTTCTTAGACTTTTTGTACTGAGCGTATCCAGTGGTGTCACAATTAATGATAGCACCAGATTTTTCATCTCTATAAAGATTTTTGTGACCCTCAACTCTTATCATGCTAATGCGATTACTCTTAAATCTTTAAATACAGGAGCTTCTGCCTCATTTGTTCCACTTATATCAATCTTAATTTGGAATCCAGTAAACTCTGCAAGATCATCAACACTAAATTGATACTCAACAAACTCACCATCAACACTAGCAGGTGTTAAGGCATCTGGTCTTCCACTATTTTTAGATGCATCCACAACTAAATCACCAAATCCATCACCATCAGTATCAGTAAGATTATCAAAACCGGGGAATAAATTAAATGTTTTTTCAACACCCTCAGAATCTTGTCTGAATAATTTGTACAGAACACGGAAATCAGCAGAGTCTCTACGATCAGAACTCACTAATACTTTTAGAGATGTTGCTGGTTGTTTAATATTAACTCTATTTGATATATAAACTGCAGCATGAGGATCATTTTTTAATTTGACTCTATCATCTAAAACATAATTATCTACAGGTTTGTTCAATCTATTTCTGACATAGATTACAGTTCCATTCATTGTATCAACAGCAGGTGATAAGTTTTCATCCTCAGTTGTGAATCTCATTGATAAAGTGCTTGATCTACTCTTAGGTAAATCTGTTAATCTACCAATTTCGTTTTGAGATGAACATATCAATCTAGTTGATGTTAATGGATTTATTTTATTTAATTCAATATCCTCAAATCCTTGATCAAGGAAAGAAACCTCATTACCACCAGCACTAGTACCACTTACAGATCTTAATTGTGTACTAAGTTTTGTTTGTCCGGGTTGAAGTGTATTAAATACGGGATAGATTGAATTAAATTGAATATTTTTAGATGCATGAATGTTTGAACCACCACCAGATCTCTCTTCAGTGAAACTAGCTTGATTATCACCAGATGATCTATCTTGTAAATTTGGTCTTCCTGCACCCCTTGGTATTTCGAGATAGTAATTATCAATATCTTTTTTAGACTGAAGTAAGTCTGTATTTGGCATATTATGCGATGTATTAATACCTGTTAGAGAAAGTCCATTAAATTCATATTTACGCATTAGACTATTAACTGCATGAGTTGTTATTAATGATCCATCTACACCTCTTTGACCTATTCCAAGTCCTGTATTAGTTATTGAATCATAGTAAATGATTTCACTATTCAATTTAACATAACCAGTTGATGTTGTTATTCCTTCAAATGTAGCAAATTCTGATGTATTTGCAGCACCAACAACTATGGAAGAATCTTGTAGACCAACAAATGCCTCAATTTTAATTGGTTGTGTAGTAGGTTCTACATTCGATAATTCCACAATGTTATTATCAGCAGTCATTCCATGATTGTAATGAGTGACTTCAAGAACGTTTCCTGAATGTAAATCATCTAATTGTGATGAACTTGTAATATCAGTGTTTGCATAAGATATTGGATTACCAGAATTATTGTATATGACCAAATCACCATTAGAGAAGTTTTGACCTTGTACATTAGTAAGATATAAAGTATCAGTTCCTGTAACTGTGTTAACAGTAATCTGTGCACCACCACCTCTCACCATGTTTGCTGTAGTTAAACCAACCACATCTCCGGGTGCGTATCCATTTCCTCTAGTTTGGATACTTATAGAGTTGACTACACCACCTGATATCTGTACCTGTGCTGTTGCTCCTGATCCATTACCAGTTATAGCAAATAGTGGAACTTGAGAAAAGTTTCCATTTGAATATCCTACACCAACATTTGTTATGCCAGAAGCACCTAGTGTGTTTATTGGGCCACCTATTGACTCAATAAATCCAAAAGGATCTGTAGCAGTTGTACCATCACTAACCTTTCTACCACTAGTCAATGATTCAGCAGCAGGAATAGATGCAGTGATATTATTAATACCAACTTTTAACTTACGTGGAAGTGCTTTTATACCGTTTGCCGATAAATTAGGTACTTGATCACTTTCATAATCTACAAGAGGATTATAGAAGAATGCTGATGCATCTGTTGTTGTAAACTTTGCTTTGTATAATTTAATTTTCATATCTTCAAACTGACTTGGTGTCCAGATTGAACCATTCTGTGATTTAAATAAACTACCACCAATATACTGTTGAGATATCACAACACTTTCTGAATCAGGTAGTGACTGAGTATCAATTGTTGCTTCACCCATACGAGCAATCCATGCTTCATAATTATTTGTGGTTGGAGCAAGTAAAACAATACAATATTGTGTGCCACCTTCAAGGAATATTGGTGATGGGAATTTAACATTGGTTGCAGCTGATGCATCATCAGATATATTAACTTGTGATGGGTCAAGAACAACTTCTCCAAATTCCTGCACACGAATCAATGTTGGTGTTCCTAATTCCATAGTTCTAACCTGAACAGTTAGTTTTTCCTTATCATCTTTACTTCTCATGAAGATGTCAACAGAAGTTAGGAAACAACCTGTCTCATCCACAGTAAATGATTGTGCTAGAGGGTCTCCATCGTCCTCTGGCATATTATGAAATACGTTTGTAATATTAATAATTACGGGGATTGGAGGTGGTGGTAACTCTCTTATACCTATCGTTGTTTGTGAAAATGTATCCACAATACCACTTGTACTATATACTGCCTGAACACTACTTACTGCTGCTGTTCCGGGGAATGCAGTTGCATTTGTTTCACTGGAAGTAAGTTTAAATGACTTATCTCCATTTGTAAAACGTAATGGTGGTAATGGTGTTGTTAATGGATCTCTAATAAAGAATGAACCTTGAAGATCACCTACTCTATCCGTAATTAATCTATCATTATCTACTCTTGCGATAGCACCACTTGTTTCACCAACAATTATACAAGGATTATTAATACGTCCAAAATATTTTCCTTGTGCTTCTTCTATTAATGAAGCAAGATCAATATTTAATATCGTTGATGATGAAGAATATGATGTTGGAATACTTACTGATGGATTATATGGATTAGTTGCGTATGTTAAAGTAGGTGCAGTATATGGCCCTTCTTTATGATTTGGTTGAGCAAGTCTAAAACGACCAATTCGTGTTGGATTTAAATCACCAGTAGTGCTAGTATTAATAAATGCTTGAACATTTTCCCCAATAGTAAACACACCAGAACGCATTATTATTTCAACCAATTTTGGAACTACATCTATTCCACTTGTACTATCTAAGAATGGATAATATCTTGTATTTCCTTTTAATGTGGATGCACTGAATGAAACGTTTCTAGAACGCATGTGTTTTTCAGGTTCACTACTTACAAGAACTTGTGCTGCAAAACTATCAGCAGGATCTCCAAATAATGTTCGATTACCATTATCTAATATGACATTTCTTGTCCATATATCTGAACTAGGATTGATAGTTAAATTACCACGGAAGGAAACAACATTAAATGGGTTTACATTTTCAACTCTTGATGCTAATGGTTGATCAAGAAGTGTTACCTCTTCATAATCTAACGTTAAAATATCACCTGTTTTTCTTATTCCTGAATCTAATAAATTTAAATTAGAGGAAAAATCTGCAGTTGTTGAATCAATAGATGGATCTAATGCTAATTCTGGTTTTAATGAATAAAAATCAGTTGGAGTAATTAAATTTTGATTTTCTAAATCAATATCAACTTTACAATCAGGGTTATTAATATCTAATAGTGAATTATCTTTAAAATCATCTACAAAGAAACCAGTCTTAAATCTTGATAATCCATCAGCATCTTGAATTTGTAATGTTTTCGTATCCAATTCAAGTAAACTTAATGATGTGATAGTTTCTAAATTTTCAACCCTATCTTCTATCTTTCCAATATCTCTCATCGTATATCTACGATTATCCTTAACTATTATCCTTGCATCCTCTGGATTATAAAGATATGCTGGCATCTGAATAGTTGCGACTGTCATTCCTAATTCAATATCTTCTGGAGCGATTGGATTTTTTGATGACACACCTTTTACAATTACAAATTCTCCAGCTGTATATCTGTTATTATTTGATCCTACATTTGGAGTAGATGGATCTAGAACGATCTTATCTGTTCTAGGGAGATAATGTTTTATACCAATAATAGAACTTTCATTTGGTGAAGGAACTAATGTTGAATTAATACCACCAGATACAAAGTCTCTACTTGGGGGATCAAATGGAGAAATAGTTGTAGATGTAAAATCAGCAACTCTGGGTCTAAAATCTAAAGTATCTGTTGCTCTTATTCCACCTTCTAAAATAGGAATATCTTTGCTAAATCTTTCTTCATCATAAGATCCAACTGTAAACACATCACCCTTATCATTTGCAGGGACTGTGTATCTATTTACAATTATTTTTAATCTTCTATTTGGAACTCTTAAGTTATCTTTTCGTACTAATCTTGAAAAATCTAAAAATCCATTTCTATGACCTTTATCAAGGTTATAACTTGATGTTATATTTAAATATGATCCTGCTGTCACATTCTGAAGGTTCGTAATTATATTTGATTCCTCAAATGTAACTGTTTCACCAATCTGGAAAGTTTGTTGTGTTAGGTAAGCTATTTCAACTGTAGTTGCACTTGACCTATCAGTTATTTGTGCAATGGCACCACTGACAGATCCAATAATTTTTTCACCTAATATTGTGGCCGTATTTAAAGATAATCCACTTACAAATACCAATTTATCTAGAACGGGGGCAACATTTGTTAAAGATTCATATACACCCACAACATTTACAACATCAGGAGTATTTAATGATATAACTTTATCATCTACACGAAGTCCAAAGGAATCGTTTTGAGTCAATCCATTTACAGTAGATATACCAGATATACACTTATCAACATTTACCACATGACTTCGATCAAATGTTTTTTGTTTTGTGCTTATTGAAACTTTTTTAGCAGTTACATTTACAGTTACATTATTACTTTGACTTGGTTGAATACCTTTAATTGTTACAGTTGTTGAATTATTTGATAATGTGAATTGATCTGCTGATATAGATTCAATAGTTCCATTTGAAAGGTGCACTGAATATCTGTCATTATCAAATGTTTCAAACAAAGCACTTGTAATACCCACTAAAGCAGAAGTATCAAATGTTAATAAACCATTAGCATCAGTGGATTGACCTGTGATTTGTGCTTTGATTGTAATTTCAGAATTTGTTAAATCAACATCAGATACATTTTTTTCTTGCAATTGGGCAAATAATCCAGTGTCTTCATTTTTAGCTGCAGGTATGCCAAGTTTAACACCAGTTGGAGATGCACTAGTTCCCAAAACTGCTCCAACACAAACTCCAGATATAGTATTACCACCAGCAGTTGCTTCTAATGTAACTTCTTTTAAATCAGCAGATATTGCACTCACACGATTAAATCTAGGTTCAGCATCTGTTCCTAGATTAAAAATAAGAACATCACCAACTCTTAATGACCCAAATGTTTTACCTGCACATTTCAATTTATTACCAGAAGCGATTTGTATTTCATCTCCAGGCCCTAATTCTCTTATTGGTGATGGTATTAAAACTGTATCCCCACTAAAATCACTCTGTAAACCTAATGCTGATGAATCTTGATATACAGATTTAACATCTCTGAGTGATTTTTCACTAACGGCTGATATGGTTCTTGTAACACCACCAATATTATCATTAATTCTTATTTCTTCACCAACAATAAATGTTCCTGATCTGTCTCTTAGAGTAATAATTGCAGCACCACCACCAGCACTTTTAGCAAATCCTGTCGCACCACTTGATAGACCCTCTACGAAAGCTCCATCAGGTAATTGAGCATTTGATAATGCTTGATTAACATTTAAAACAGTATAAAGTTGTATGTCAAATAGATATAAATCAAATATAGTTGCAGCATCTCCACCTGATTTATCATGATTTTCAAATGCATATACTTTTGCATCACCTATCTGATCTCCTGTACCAGAAGTTATATTATTTGTAGCTCCTTTCCTTACATCATGTAGTGCAATGGTATTTGATCTATCTAAACCAATCGCTGGTGTTCCTGCAACACGGTGAATCTGAATTAGATTACCATTTCTAAATGGTACTGAACTATTTTGAACTTCTTTCTTGTCTCTAGGTTTATCTAAATCCAATATTGTTGTTGTTGCCCTTTCAATATCATATCCTCTAACATATGCTTTTCCGGGTGATACTTTAAGTGCTAATAAGTCATCTGAGGGTGTTTTACCTTGATCAGTTGTCTCATTAGATGTAAATATTCCTTCGTTAGATAAACCATCATTTAAAGATTCAAATGCTTCTAATTTGAAATTTTTTAAAGAATAATTTCCAGACTCTTCAAAAGTTCTTTTTGCAAAGTAATCTTTTATTAAAGAATATTGAGTTTCATTTTGTAATTTTTTTAGTTCACCATCATCAAGACGAATTAATTCAATAAAGTTTTTATCATTAAAATCTGTTAATCCTTTTTTTGCTAATTTTGTAGAAATTTTGAGTCTGTCGGCACCGGGGGCTGCAAAGTTAGAAAATCCTCGTGCATTATCATTTAATGTAGAATCCTGATTTGCGTTAATTAAATCTTCTTGAATAAAAAGACCTACCCTGTATGACGGATTATTGGTATATGGATCTAAAACAATTTTATCTGCGGATACATTTACGAAATGTCCACGGATGAAGAAAACTCCATCTGCAATTGCAGCTTTACAACCTATAGCTGTCGCATCATTTTCAATTAGATTAGCAACTGAATCTCCTGCTAAAACTGGAGTATTTCCATAAACAAATGGTTCATCAACTAATAAATTTTCACCATCTTCTAAGAAAGAGATAGTATTATCATTTCCAGAATCCAAATACTTTATAAAAAATGTTAAATCTGTTATACCTGTTGATTCATTTTGAAGAGCATAATCATCAACAAAGACTTTAATGCCACTATTTTGTCCTGTTAAGATTTTTCCTTTTAAACTATCAACATATACAGAAACATCTATTCCTAGATGATCAGATTCAATTTTAACTGAAAAATATTGAGAATCATATGAAATATTACCGGGAATCACCATTGATCCCTCTTTAAACATATGACTACCAAAAGATTCAATCTGATCTTGTAAGATAGATTGAAGTGTAGTTAATTCTCTTGCTTGTACGGGTTTTCCCGGATTGAACAAGACTCTATAAAAATTATTATCCTTGTTAAAATCGTCGTAATAAGGACTTATATTGAGATTCGTTTTTTGTGGCATTTTTTAGAATTCCAAAATGATTTTAATGTCTTCTTTTTGTCTAGAGTTTCTTGTGATAGTCGCCCTATTATCGATGTAAATTATATCACCTGACCCTTTATTTATTTCAGAAGTAGCAAGTCCATTTGTGAAGTTGATACCTAAATCAACATTCTTTGTTAGAACTGTTGCGATACCTGAGTTAAATGATGTGTCAATCGCTGCATTAAATGTTGGTGTGCTTACTTTTTTTGTTGCATCTGATACGAATTCAATAACTTGAGATTGAGTTCCAACACCAACATAATCAGTCTGATCTACAGCATTGCCAAAATATAAGGATCTATCTTGAAAATATTTCAAAACTTTTGTATCATTATCATATGATGCAACATAACCAACAGCTGAGACAGAACCTTGTGATTGTGATAGTTCTTCACCTACTGTTGGTACTGACGTTGTTGTAGGTGGAAACTTAATTGCTTTTAATGATGAAAATGAATCGTTAAAAAAGGTTGATGTAGTTCCAATGGAGGTAGGATTTTTTAATAATGTTACCTGTGCAAATTTGGTGTCAATAGGAAAGTCTTTATTATCCCCACCAAATCTTGCATAACATAACACACGATCAGTTCCTAATTCTTCATAAATATTATGTCCATGTCCTTTAGATGGAGGAATAATAGGGATTAATTTTGCTTTTGTAGCAGATGTGTTATTCAAATTTGAAAGGTCAACGATTCCGTAGGTATATCCTTTACCACCAGAGGAAACAACAGCATTTGTAATCTCACCAGCTGCATTGGTATCAATAACTACTTTTGCACCCGTACCATCACCAAATATAGGTACCTCAAGTCCCGTTACTTGTTTATAACTTTTTCCGGCATTTTCAATATAAACTTTTTTAATTTGGTTATTGTTAATATCTGAATTACCATTTTCACGAACTGATTGTATTGCAGCATCATTGGTGGTTTCCCAATCATTTGGAACTGAAATAAATTCAGTTGAGTCAAATTTAATAATATCACTTGGAGATACAGTATAAAGAAATTTCCAGATATAACCATCTCCACTTTCTCCAGCTCTTGATGGTTCTAAATCTGTAAATATTGGTTGATCTTGAGATGCGTTACCAGTAGTATTGATACCTGACGAACCATTATCTATACAAATGTAAACATTAAAATTTTCATTAATAACATAGTATCTCGCATCATATAATCTAGCAGAGTCAGTGTTTGGTGATTTAAAATTTATACTATAATCATGACGATACATTTCATATTTTTGTCCCTGCGTCCAATCAACCTTTCTTATTAAACGTCTTATATTCTTTCCTGTAACTCGTTTACCGAATAATATTGTATCTCCAACATGATTATTTGTGTTAATATTATCAATTGGTGCTGGAGTTTCATCATCAAAATCACTATCCCTACCAAATCCTGCAACCTCTGCATTTGGTAATCCTAATGTAACATAAAAAGAATCTGTTGGATCAGCTCCTCCTATACCTGTAACTGTGTTTACAAAGTTACTAGCGTTTAAAATCCTAAACTGATCGGTTACTACTGCTGGCATTTTATTACTTTTTTCTATATTTATACGCGAATCATCATGGTAAGTCTTTACGCACTGCTCCGGTATCCCTTAAACCAAAAAGTTTTCTTTGAATCGTAGGGAAAGTCGATATTCCAACACCAGTTGATAAACCAACTGTATAACCTGTTACACCAATTGCCACAGGTTTATCTCTTCCTAATGTTGTAGAATCATTTGAAAATCTACCCCATGAGAAAGATCCCTTTGGAACATTTTGTACCACATTAATGATACCATTCATACCATAATGAGATCCACACTGATAATAGTAGATACCTGCAGGAACACT
>CEPA01026969.1_pt1 | contig 11650 bp, 5 predicted proteins | sample 356241 | NCBI WGS metagenome assembly CEPA01 (sample SAMEA2620542, study PRJEB7988) | marine metagenome | biome: marine biome (ENVO:00000447); feature: surface water layer (ENVO:00002042); material: "saline water (ENVO:00002010), including plankton (ENVO:xxxxxxxx)" | depth 5 m
TCTTTTTCAAAAGTTAGTCCAACTGATTTTTTATAGTCATCAGACCATATACCCCAGTTTGATGGATGCACAACATTGTCAGAAGAAGTCCAACTTCTTCCTATTTGTATATTTTTTCCATTATATTTCCAAGGCATTTATATCTCCATATATCATCTATTTATAATACTTATCTAGCATTAGCGAACTTAAATGGTGCTTCAGCAAAAGCCATATATATAAATGATGTTGCATCATTTACAAGTCCAGATGTTGCTCGTAATTTAAATCCATTACTAACAAAATCCATATATGTTGAAGTTGCTTCTGCAGCACTTGAGTCTGGATTTAAATCTGCACCTACCACATTATCTACATCTCTTTTATTATCAAATATAAACCAGTTATCTCCAGACGAACTTGATGATTTACCTAAAACAAAAGCAGGCCGAAAGCCAGTAAAGACGAAAGTGCCGTCAGTAGAGCCGTTGCCAGTATAGCTACCAAATTTACTGTAGCCTTCTATTTCAGTAAAACAATAAGCAACATATTTGTCATTATTTCTAATTAAACCATTTGAACTTCCTATAGTAAAAACATTTGCATCTGGAGCTGTATCATTCCAATGAGTTACATTATCAGCAGTTGCATCAGTAGTATCTAAAACTAGGTAGTCTGTTTCTGGTGCAGACGTATTTTTTGCATGATAAACTTTCCAGTTATAAGCTGCATCTCTATTTTTAACCCAAATTTGTTTTGGAACTGCACCCAGTCCGTGAGCTATAGTACCACTAGATGCACCAGTTCCAGTATAAAGAACTATACTGAATCCTGCTTTTGTATTTGCTTGTACTTCACTTGCTATAGATGGAACACCACTTGATATATCACCTATTGAAACAGTTGTTTTTGTACCACCATTAGCTTTCCAGTTCCAAGCAACATACGTTGATGAGTTTGCATTATTCCTTTGATAGGCAGTATCTGCACTAGCATCATTTGAACCTTTACCAAGTGTGAAACCATCTGCATCAAAAGATGCCATACCACCATCACTAGAATTATTGCCTGTATCTTCTTCGTGATATACAAAGTTTGTTGCAAGTTGTCTAAAATTACCATTACCAGTTCCATTAGATGCTAATCCCCTTGAACTATCTACAAGAAAATGACTCATTGTTGCATTTCTTTTTTTAATCCACACCCAATCTGGTTGAAACCCTAACCCAGTTATTGCACGATTGTTTGTAGAGTTACCAGTATAAAGAAGTGTATTAAAATGGTCATTAGCCTGTTCTGCTTGATTTGGACTTAATGTTGTGTCTGCTAGATTAGCTGAACAACACGCAAGAAAATTAGTTGGAGGTGCGTAAGCAAAATCACCCTCACCATTTGCATCTGCATTACCCCCTGCTGAAACTGCTCCTCCAAAGGTACTATCTTGTCCAAAATTAACTGTATGAACATCTGTACTAGTTCCATTGGCTATGTAAACTTGCAGATTTTGTGCTTCATCAGCTGTAAAAGTAAATGTTTCATTTGTTCCTGCTGATGGATTTCCATCAGTTGCATTGGTACGATACCAAGTATTATTAATACCTATCCATCCTTTACCATTATCTATATCCCAAGCGAGTTGTAATATATTTCCTGCTGATATGGTTAAATTTATGTTTGAACCTAGTTGTGTTGTTTCATCATACAATCTGATGTGGTCTGTGGAATATGCGTGATAAAAAGCACCCCACTTATTTGCTTGTCCACTATGGCCTGAACTTCCAGAATATTCAGTTGCTTGTATCCAACCCCAATCTATTTCACCATTTGCACTTCCAATAGTTTTTACTCTTATCTCTACATACCATTTTCCACTTGTGGGTCTAAACGTACTTCCCATATAACTATTAGTTGGAACTGAAACTTGTAAATTACCCTCACTTAAAGTTGAGTTAGCATAAATACTTGATGATTGTTCTCCACCTCTAAATAATCTATTCCAAGTAGCATAATTATTTTCTGGACTATCTGGCATATTGCTGTCGTGTGCAGATAAAGTAGTTACTGCAAAATGATTATTGTTCCCACTACTATCATCACCAATATTTGTTGGACTAGAAACAACACCACTTGAAGTTGCTGTTCCAGTTCCTTTGAATTCTAATCTAATTCCATTATTCCCATAAGTACCTTCATATGCTTTGGGTATGCAAATTCCTTTTTTTATTTCTGTAAAACTATCTGGTGTTAATGCTTGTCCATCAATAATATAAAAGTCTGCAAGATAAGCATCTAAATAGTATCCGACTGAAATGTGCCTTCCTATTCTAATTGCGTGTGTTTGTTGTGTGAAAGGAAATAAATCATTTTGACTTATTGCACCAAATGTTCCAGCTGTTACTTGAACACCATTTATGAAAATTTTCATTTGTCTTTCAGATGCAGTTGAACTTGTAGAGTCAAAACTTACTAAACAATGATACCATGCACTAAGGTCTCTTTGTTTAGGGCCAGTCGTAGAAGCAGTATATGGAGTTCTTCCATATTGACCAATGTGCATACCATCATTTGTATTACTTCCACCAAATCTTATATCCATTGTTGTATTATTTGAAGAACCACCAGTAGTATTAATTACATAATTTCTGTCATCATTATTATGTAACTTTATCCAAAAGGCTACTGTACCCTTTGTTGCTAAAGTGGGTGCTGTATCATGTTGAATGGATAAATATCCATTCCCATTTATATTCAATGATTGTGTAGCAACACCATTATAGAAACTTGGATTATTAAACATTAACTGGGAGGCATCAAAAACTGACATGAAATATACTCCTATGAAAATGCAAGTTGTGGTGTACCAAGTAATATTCTTGAGGATGCAACAACTATGTAAGGAACAACATCTGTAGTTGAAGCAGTAGTTGAAAGAGTTAATCCAGAACCACCAACTGTTTCATAATCAGTTCCTAGAGAAACAGTCCTAGAACCAGTACTATCTTGTATGAAAACTATGAAACCACTTTGTCCAACTGCTTCGGTAGTTGGATTTGCAAGTGTTACATTACCAGTTAAGGTCAATACAAAATTTTGGTTTGTTGCAAAATCTAAAGTAACACTACCAGTATTTGATGTATCTGTCAAGGTATTACCAGCAAAATTAACACTAGCAAGTTTTGCAGCTGTTATATTCGCATCTGTTATTTTTGCAGTAGTAACAGCATTATCAGCAAGTTTTGCAGTTGTTACACCACCATCTGCAACGTCAGCAGCAACTACTGCACCAGGCGCTATTTTTGCAGAAGTAATTGCATTATCTTGAATTGACGCTGAAGTAACACTATTATCTGCAACTTTTACGTTTCCAGATACAAAGGTTAAATGTCTAACATCAATTTCTGCACTCGCATCTGGAGCCGATGTAAATGTTAAAGTTGTTCCAGAAGTATTATAATGTGTTCCAGATTTTTGTAAAATACCATCAACAAATACTAAAACACCAGTTGAACTTGGCATAGACTTTGAAGTTGTAAACGCAACTGTTGAACCATCACCAGTAAAAGTATCATGTGTAAAAGTTTGTAACGCACTTTGTAGTTGAGTCAAACCAACTGAATTTGTTGGTGGAGCTCTAAATATCTGACTATGATTTCTATGGACTACATAAATTTCATCACCACTTGGAGGTGTTTCCGTAAATCTTAAAATTTTTGCATTACCACTAGCATCTGCAACAACTGAATATGCAACTGTAGGTTCTTGTAATACGTTATTAAGTACAACCATAATGTTTTCTGGATTTGCACCTTGTACTTCAAATGTAAGAGTAAAATCAGCACTAGAACCACCAGCTACAAAATCTTCCTTAACAAAATTAGGAGCAACTTTATTTTCTATACTGACACCGATATATGACATTATGTTACCTCTTGTAATATCCCAGCAATTACATCTACTGTTCCAGCACTTGCATATGCATAAAGTTTATCATTTGCATTTAAAACTATTTTCTGACCAGATACTATTTTTAATGTTGATGCAGTTGGTAATGGCACATCTTTAACAATATGATATGCTTTATAAATTACTTTTGTTCCAGCAGCAGCTCCATCAGATGCACCAGAGTTTTGTGCATAAGTAAATGTTGTTGCACTTGGAACAGATGCAACTTTATATATACCATTTACAAAGTTTGCAGTTGCACCAGTAACATGAACATACATTCCAACTTGTAAACCATGTGCAGAAGCAGTTGTAACGGTTGCAACATCACTTGAAGATACGATACTTGTAATTGAACCTAATGTTGAAGAAGTATCTTGAACAAATGCAGTTACAGAAACACTTGCAGTTCCAGTATTAGATGCATCTAATTCAATCAATATTGAGTTTACTCCACTTGAACCGTTATTCGCAGTATAGATTAGTTGAGGGCCAGTATGGTTATCAGTCGCACTACCAGTTGATTGATAGTTTTCTCCAGCAGTAACTATACTTTTAAATGCGTTTTTAAAATTATTAGCCATATTTGTTTCCTTATCCTAATGCAACCGATACTGCAATCGCAAAACCTTCTGTTGCAAATCCACCACCACCAGCAATACTTATTGCGTTACAAGTTAGTGTACCAGCGATTGTAACATTTGTCGGTAATCCAATCGTTACAGTATTACCAGTTGCAGAAGTTTCAATCTCATTTGTTGTTCCAGCGATTGTTAGTGTTTCATTATCTAGTATTGATATTGTTCCAGTATCACCAGATATATCTACATCAAGTGCAGACACAGCAGTATTCAATGCAGTAACAGCTTCTATGACATCAGTTGCTGATGCAATAGTTCCAGATGCACTAGTGATACTTGCAATATCACCAACATCACTTGCAAGTTCATTGAACTCAGTTCTAAACTGTTCAAATGTATTTGAGGGTACTACACTTCTATCAGCCATCTTTTTCCACCAACTTTACTAGTAAACTTTTAATCTCATGCATCTCAGATTTTAAAGTATTTATTTCCCTTGTTGCATCTCTTAATTCATCTCTTTGTGCAATAAACATTTTTTTTCTATGTATTGCAGCTTGATATGCAGTTCTATTTGTATTGATTACTGCTTTAGAGTGCATATCTCTTACCAAGTCATGATTCTCTTTTACTTTTCTATATTCATTCATTATGTTGCTAATGCGATAGCTCGCAAATCCTTTAGTCTTGGTGGTTCAGAACTATTTGTTCCTTGCATACGAATCTTAATTGAAAATGCAATAAACTCATCTAAATCATTTGCAGTAAATTCATATTCTTTAAAGTCATCAAGTGTAGATGATGGAGTTACAGTATTATCTGATTCACCAGCAGTATTGAAAAAGTTATAACCTAATTCATCAAAATCAGATGCATCATCAGAACGAAGTATCTTATACATAAGTTGAACATCTGCACTTGCAAGACGATTTATATCTACTATTACTTTTAATCCAGAGGCAGGATTATCTAATGAAACTTTTCTTGTAACGTAGATTGCTTCATTACTATCACCACTTGATGCCTCTGCACCAACAAAGTCAGTTGTTGGAAAAACATCTGAACTACTATCAATATTATTTAATCTATTTGTAAATGCAATTACAGACTTTCTATCTAAATCAATAATAGGTGATAAAGATGGTATAGTAGATGATAGACTTACATCTAAGAAAAATGATTTACTTCCACTAATCTCATTAGTTTCATTTATTGGACTTGCAATTATCTTTGGATTATCAAAGAAAAAGTTTTCGTTCAATGCTATAGTTTTTGCATTTGTTGTAGCTTGTAATGCGAAAGATGTTTCTGAACCAGACGGTGATGTTCCAGTAGTTGTTCTTATCTTACTGGTAACTAATGTGTCTGGAAATTCTACTGTTGGTAAAAATACATCACCACCATCCATCTGTGCATTTTCAGTTGCAACGACAGCGTTACCACCTTGGTTTGATGAAGCATTTGCATTTGTAGTTGTTGTTATAACATAGTTATCAATACCTATATTTGACAATGATGTATGAGTTGTATTAATCTCAGTCAAAGGTATTTTATTAATTTGATAAAGTTCTACAGTAGCACCATTTGCGTGTGCAGCTGCACTCGTTCCATCTTGAGCTCTTGTCAAGTTATTAATATTATTACTTGATAGTGTACCAAATAAAATCTCATTGTCAATCTTTACATAACATCTTGATGAGTCATTACTTGCTTCAAATCCAGTCGCAGAGGTTAATGTTAGATTTATACCAGCTGCGTTTGTTATTGCACCATTAAGTGTTGTTGATATACCAGACTTTGCACCACTAATAGTAACATTATTATTTGAAGAATACATATGATGGTCACTATGTGTAATTTGTACAGTATTTGTACCACTAATTGTTCTTACTGGGTCAACACCCAAAGTTTTTGAAGGTACGATACCATTAGTTAATGTTAATGTACCAGTAGAACCAGTATTAAATTCTGCACGATATAAAGTAAATTTTAAATCCTCATATTGATAAGAATTCCAAGTCGTATTATTTTGTGATTTAAATAATACACCAAGATGAGGTTGTTTTGAAACCATTCTTGTTCCACCAATATCTATCTCACCCATTCTTGAAATCCATGCAAAATAACTTTCACATTGAGTAAATAATACCATAGAGGTTTCTACACCATCTTTAATATAAACTGGTGAGTCAAATCTAAATGTTGTCGGTACACTTGCATCAGCAGATAAATTAACATTACTGATTTTTTTACCAGATGAATTTTGGTCACTCCTTGCTGGAGTAGCAACAGTTAATTCAGTATCAGATGTAATTGCAGTAACAGTTGTAACAAGTGCGTTTGCATCATATCCCTCTTGATTAGGTATACCAGAAGTTTGAGTTCCAGCTTCACTAATTGTGATTGTATCACCTACACGAAGATTATGTTTACCAGTTAAGAAATCTGTATTAGTTCCAGTAACAGTAGTTGAATTTGCATTTATAGAAACTGTACCATCCATATATGGATTTAAATGTTTACCAGCAAATGGTAATTGTTTGATGGTTGGAAATCCATTTACAACTTCTCTTAATTGAGCAAGTACTGGTATAATTGCATCTTTTCTTTGAAAGAATACATCCATTTTTGTAATAAATTCACCACCTATAGTTTCAAGTGTAAATGTTTGTGCAAGTGGGTCATTAGAACCATCACCAGTATTATCATCACCACCATCATCATTACTACTAAAGTCTGCAAGAACTCTTTGTCTTACTGCTGTAACATTTGATAATGTTCTATTTTGAGTAACATTAGTAACTTCTATCCTACCATTTCTTGTTGCAATAATTTCTTCTTGAACAGTTCTTAAAGTACCAGTTGATGAAAATAGTGCTTGTGCGAAAGTCTCTGGTTCTGGAACTGTTTCATTAGTTGCAGAAGATGTAACTCTAAAAAGTCTTTCACCAGTTCTAAATTTAGGATTACCAGTTACATTTGGGTCTGGTAATTCAAACAATCCATCTATTCTACCATTACCGTCAGTAAATGTACTGGTTGCACCTTTTACATTTTGTTGGTGTCCAGTAACACCACTTGATGATGTTATGGTAACAAAACTTGTAATATTTTGTTTATCAAAAAATGGATAAATTCTTGTATTTGGTTTCATACCAGTTATAGTAAATGTAATATTTTTAGCTCTCATGAAAGGTATGAGTGCAGTTGAACGAATTTTATCACCTAATGACTCTCTATCAATCTGTGCAACAACTCTTGTATTTACACCTTGCCTTCTTTGCCTTCTAGTATTTGTAGTAACTGTTCTTTCAATTAGTTGTTGACCAGTATTAACTTGATTTCTTCTAGTTGAAGAACCAGACCATTGAGTTTGCCATGCGTTCCAGATAGTTCCCATTGCATTTCCGACTTGTGCAACTAATTGGTCAAAGTTACCTTCTTGATTTATTATTAAATCTGGTAGTCTATTTACTTCAAACCACTCATCTCCAGATGGGTCAAGAACACAAACACCAGCCCATGAGAATGTCAATACTGGATTAAGATTTTCAACTCTCGTTGCATATGGTTGTTGTACTGTTACAACATCTGTATAAGGTAATGTAACTAAATCACCAGTCTTTTGATATCCATCTGTAGTTCTTTCAGTATCAGTAGTATTTTGTTCAATAAGGTCTATACCTTTCATGAAATACTTTGGTCTTAATTCTTTCTCTTCATAATCTATAGAGTTTCTGTAATCTTCATTTTTAACATCACCGACTGAATGACCAGTAAAATTATCTACTACAAATCCAGACTTAAATCTATCAAGACCATTTTCGTCTTGTATTTGAAAAGACTGTGCTTCTTTTTCTAACAGATTTAAAACTGTATAATATTCTACTGTATTAATTCTTCTTTCAAGGTCACCAATATCTGACATTGTATATCTACGATTATTAGATTTTTCAAAAACAACATCATTAATATCTAACACATAAGCAGGACTTTGTATTTCTGCAAGTAACATCGCCTTTTCAATTGGTTTTGGTCTTTCTGGATTTTCTGCATCTGCACCATTAATGATTTTAAAATCTCCATTTTCGACTAAGAAAATAGAATCTTTTCTACCTAAGAAAAAATCAAAATCATATTGAAAATTAGAATTATCTTTTGGAATATTAATCGTAGATGAACCAGTTCCAGTAAACTTTCTATTTTCAAAGTCAAATGAAAATCCATTAACTTGATGTGCAGTCTGACCTTGAATAGATGTAGTTGATGTCGTTGCATCTTTTACTCTTGGTCTAAAGTCAATACTATCTCTTAAATCAAACTCACCAGATGGTTCTCTAACTTCTGGGTCAACTCTAGTTGCAGTATAAACTGGTATCTCTTTATAGTCTACTGCACTATAGGAATCTACTGTGAAGAAATCACCAGTACCATGTTCAAAATAATCCACGACAACAAGTAATTTTCCAACTGGAACTGGTTTTCCAGCTTTTCTAATTATTCTTGCAATATCATAAAAGTTATCTCTTTGACCAGTATCTAAAGTAAATCTATCCGTAATATTTTTTGAACCAGCAGTAAATGTTCCTAGAGTTGCAGTTGCAGCTGATGATGCACCAGTTATAGTTTCATTTGCAGTAAAATCTTTATTATTAGTCGTAATAAAAGTTATAGGACTTGTTGGATTGACTATTGTTGCAGTTGCACCACTTGTACCACCAGTAATCTTTTCACCTTTTGTAAATGTACCACTAATACCAGTCAGACTAAATTGAGGTAAGACTGGATTAGTTCCAGTATCTTCAGAGTCAAATACTCCGTGTAACTTAAATGCATCTGCACGACCAATTGAAATTTCTTTATGTTGAGATGCAGTTCCTACCTCTGCACCAGCAGAAGCGTTTGCATCCACAAGAACAATATGTGCAGCTTGTTTTGTTTTAGTTTTTTCGTTTGTAGATGTTCTTGTAAGAGTTGCAGTAACTTTTACTTTTGCACCGTTACCAAAAACAGCTGCGTTTGTTATTGATAATGAATTAGTTCCTACCCCAGCAAATCCAGTAGTAGTCGTTGCACTTAAATTAATAGTATCACCAGCAGGAGCATTAGTACTACTACCACCAATCGCAGAACCAGCAGTTAGTTTTGTAATAATGTAATCTGTATTTGATTTTGCAGAAAAACTTTCATTTGCACTTGCAGTCAAATTGATAACACCACCAGAGGTTGTTGTGGTAACAAACTGCCTTCTAAATGTTATAGTTGAGTCTGAAACTCCGTTATTGATATCAGTCTTTAAAGTTTTAATTCTTTTCTTTCTTAGTTTTCTAAGAAGTAAATTCTTTTGTTGGTCACGAAGTTGATTTCTTTTTCTTATGATTGGAACAGTTGTAACAGCAGTTGCAGAATTACTTGCAAGAACTATCGTAGTATCATTTGTTATTGTGTTAACTTTTGCAGTTAAGTCTGCACCACCAGCACCAGCACCAGAAACAGTAACAAAATCCCCTACTTTTAAATCTGTAACAAATGAAGTTCCAAATCCAGTTACGTTTGCATTTGAACCATTCATGGTTACAGAACCATTAAGAGTAGTAGATTGGTCTAATACTGCATCAGCAGTAAAATCAGCAGTAGTATTTGGTGAGTCCATAAAGAAAGCTTTTACATCAGTAAAGTTTCTTAAAGTAATTCCATTTATTGTTAAATCTGTATTACTTGAATTTTCAATTATTTGGTCTGCAACATTTGAACTGGTTGATATAAGTTTTTCACCGACTACAAAATTACCAACAACATTTATTACTTCAAGATTTGTTGATGAAGAACTTTTTAGAAATGCAGTTGCACCAGATGTAGCACCAGTAATTTTTGCACCATTGACTGCACCACCAGCGTTACTACTTGCTGGTGTTCCAGATAAAGATAACTTTGTAAACATTCTTATATCAAAAAGATATAAATTAAATTGAGATGTAGTTACAGATGCACTTGCTAATGCATTTACACCAGCACCATCATTTCCAGATGCGTGTTCAAATGCACGAATCCTTGCAACACCAATTAAGTCACTCATAGTCTGACCTCTAGTAGTAGTTTTAGTACCGTGAAGTTCTACTTCTCTATATGGTTCTTCTACCTCACCAGATATAAATGGTGTTAAGTCTGGACTTCCAAAACATTTTTCTACACGAACAAAGTTACCAACCTCTATACCAGTAATTGCTTCATTGAAGTTTTCAGTATTTCTTGGTTTCTTAATATCAATAAATGTAGGAGTCAAAGTTTCAACTTCATATCCACGAACATATGCCTTGCCTGGACTTATTTGAACTGTCATAAAATCTTCTGAAGCAGTATTACCACTATCAGTTGTACTTCCAGATGAATATACTCCATTATTAATACCATCATCAAGAGTTTCTTTGAACTCAATATCAAAAGGTCTTACAGTATAGTTTCCAGACTCATCAAAAGTTCTTCTCGCAAGATTATCTTGAAATATACTATACTCAGTTTTATCAACAATACTATTAATTCTACCATTACTTAAATTTAAAAGTTCAATAAAGTTTTCATCTGCTGAAGAACCAAGTGGTAGTTTTGAAAGTGTCAATGTAGTTTTAAGTCTATGAGCACCTTTTGCATTTACGTTTGAAGTTCCAGTTGCGTTATCAAGTAGTGTAGTATCGTTCTCTGGAGTTTCTAAAATTTCTCCGACTGTCAATCCAACTCTATAAGATGGAGTATTAGTATACTTGTCTAGAATAATTCTTTGTTCTTCTACCTTTACAAACTGACCTCGAACAAAATATATTCCCTCTTCAATCTTTGCTGATGAACCAATTGCAGTTGCATTTGATGTAAGTAAAGTTGAAGTATTAGTACCAGCACTTTCTGAATTTATAACTGCATCTGCGGCTAAACTTTCACCGTCAACAAATCTCAATGTCGTACCAGCAGTTGATGCACCAGTACTTGCAGTTGCGTTTGCAGTACTTGTTGCAGTAGTTAAATAATTTACATAAAGAGTTGGTGCATCAGTTGAAGTTGCAGCTTCAACTGCGATTACCCTTGCAGTAATACCACTAATAGAACCAGTAATAATTTTTCCAACATAAGACGATAGATATGTTGATATTGCGTTT
>CEPA01310695.1_pt1 | contig 11648 bp, 8 predicted proteins | sample 356241 | NCBI WGS metagenome assembly CEPA01 (sample SAMEA2620542, study PRJEB7988) | marine metagenome | biome: marine biome (ENVO:00000447); feature: surface water layer (ENVO:00002042); material: "saline water (ENVO:00002010), including plankton (ENVO:xxxxxxxx)" | depth 5 m
GAGGCCCTCATCGAAAAGTACGGCGGCCACAGTGATCAACTCTCAAATCAACGCGGGCTGGACCTTTACCGAATTCAAGCGTTAGAAAAATTCCTAAATTGCTCCAATTCAAAAACTGAATACAAAAAGATGGCGAGAGATACTCTCATCAAGAAGTGCAACATCGTCATCCAAGGAGCAGAGAAGAGCAGAAACAGCGAATTAGAGAATAGAATAAGTGCGATACGAGACCGTGTTCTCCTCCAGGCATAGACATCAAAGGGTAGCGGGTGCCCTACGAGCACCCATCGATAGCCATCTCATCTGTGAAATCTCCGAAATCACCCGCTAGAAATATTTCCTGTTCAATCCAACCGCGTTAGCCGAATATTCCTGAACCAAACCTCCATGGGACCGCCACTGTGGAATTGGAGAGCAATTAAGCCCGAGGGTTGAATCTAAGAGCCAATGAGTAGATTGGATCGGCAGTTAAAGTACTCCTTTGATAGAGACATATCCGTTTCATCGAGGAAACTCAGCCTGGGTAATATCAAACATCAATTTCCACGAAAAAACGATCGGAGTCAATACGATGGGCGAAAGAGCAGAGAGAGGTGGGCTGGCCTTAAAGTAACTAGACTTTACTTCAAAAAAATCGATAGGGAAACATCAAAAGTGAAACGGAGAACCCTCCCCATCAAAAGGCCTTTCCTGCCACACGAGCATGAAGACAAAACCGCAAGAAAAACGATTGTTTGCCTCCACGCACACCCTTAGCATGAAAAAGACTTTCGTCGCCCCCTGATGTAACTTCAGAACGCCTCAGCCGTTATTGCGCAATGACGTCTTAGCGGAAAGCTCCCGGAAAGTTGCCACTTCCTGAGGTGTCAAGGCCTTTAGACCACGCGAATTGCTCATCGCCACTTGCTCCCCGTCTCCAGTGAACAAGTGCATCTGGAATTCCGCAGTTTCCTTGTCGAACTCACCCGTGGAAACACGAACACGTAATTCGACGATTTCTTCCGCTAATAGGTCGCCAATGTACTTTGCTCGAGCAAATCGGCCACGCCCTTCCTTCTCGCCTGTTTCCAAATGATGGATATCATAGTCGACAACGATAACGCAATAAGCTCTTGGCATATCTGTCTTCGGGATAATCGTCCCTTTAACATGAACCGTATCCACCAGCTCTTCAGCCTCGAAAGTGCCCATATCCAGGCTATCTTGCATGCTAGATTGGAAGTCCGAGTTGTTCTGCTGAACATCTTCGATTTGAGACTGAATAGCCATGTCGGCGGGGCTCGCATCGACCGAGAGTGGATCACCTTCCAACTGGGAGCTCAACATCGAAACTGCGATTTCCGACTGGACCGCAGAAAACTGCATGTCCGAGACCGCTTGTGCGGAGCGCTGCAAATTCGTCATCGACGTGGTCGTGAACTTCATCTCGAGCACATCTGCAAAGCTTTCCGACAGCATCAGCTCAGCCCTCACGTGGCAAGGCGCTCGCAGCGAGACTTTTTTTATATCAATGCCCGCGTCGACAAAAATATTCTTCTTATCCACGCCTACGATTGGGAAATGGGATTCACCAGCTTCTGCGCTGACACTAGTACCGAAGAAAAGATAGCCGCCAGGCTCCGATTCTTGCTGCCCGCTAGTGCAAGGAATGGTTATTAAGGCTAGAGCAGTCGAAACGGCGAGACATTCGGAAGAAAGGAGGGTTTTCATAATAATATTTGGGACCGTCGTCGTAAATCTTTACACACATTGCAGCGTTTCGGTTCCGATTTTCAATCTTTCTCGTCAAAATGGAGGCAAAACGTATCGGCAACGGCCTACAAACTCTCTATTTTCGATGCTTTCTTAACCCGGATCGTCAAATAATTCAATCCCACCCTCCTTGTTTGGCACAATACAGAGAAACTCGAATCTTTTTTTCCTCCGCTTCATACCAATTACGAACCCTCTCCGGAATCAGAACGGTATCCCCAATTTTTACCTCAAAAACCTTCTTACCAATTCCCACACGCACCTTTCCTTTCAGAAGATATTGTTCGTGCTCTGCAGCATTGGTATGCTTCGGCAATCCTCCGCCCGGCTCCAATAGTGAAGCGTCTAAGAGCGAAATTCGACCCTTCCTCGTCATTTGTTAACACTTGCCGCTTCGTTCCAGTTCCGGCGTAAACAACGTTCGCAGCAACGGATTCAGAAGACTTCACAACTGGCCCATCCGACATGCTTCGAAATAAAAAGCCAGCCCCCTAAAAGAGCGATCTCAGTCTGCCAAAAAAGGTCCGACCGACCTCGACGGACCCGCAATCGACCCTCAATGCGAATTATTGCGTTGCCAGACGCAGAACTTTGTATACGCGCGTATGGTTTCCTTGGGACTAGTCTCTGGATAGCAATCAAAATTAAGCACAATGGCAACAGACCTAACACTTTACAGAAATATCGGAATCTTCGCACACGTAGACGCAGGTAAGACGACCACTACTGAGCGTATTCTCAAGCTCACTGGCAAGATCCACAAGATCGGCGAGGTTCACGATGGAGCGGCAACGACAGACTTCATGGAGCAAGAGCAGGAGAGAGGCATCACGATCCAATCGGCTGCAACGACCTGTTTTTGGAACAACCATCGTTTTAACATTATCGATACGCCAGGCCACGTTGACTTCACGATCGAAGTTTATCGGTCCCTGAAGGTACTCGATGGAGGCGTCGGCGTTTTCTGCGGCTCTGGAGGGGTTGAGCCACAGTCCGAGACCAATTGGAGATACGCCAACGACTCTGAGGTTGCCCGCATAATTTACGTGAACAAGCTAGACCGCATCGGTGCTGACTTCCTACGCGTCGTCAACCAAGTTGAAACCGTGCTCGGAGCCAATGCACTTGTGATGGTTCTGCCTATCGGTCGCGAAAGTGAGCTCAAAGGCTGCGTCGACCTTCTGACACGCAAGGCTTGGATCTGGGACGATTCTGGAGACCCGTTGAACTTCACGATCGAGGATGTTCCTGAAGATATGAAGGACGACGTCGAGGAATGGCGCGAAAAACTCATCGAAACAGCGGTCGAGCAAAACGACGAGCTAATGGAAAAATACCTCGAGGGCGACGAACCCGCCATTGATGATATCAAGGCTTGCATCCGCAAAGGAACGATCAGTTTGGACTTTTTCCCAACTTACTGCGGCTCTTCTTTTAAGAACAAAGGGGTACAACTCATTTTGGACGCGGTAGTCGACTACTTGCCCTCTCCAACTGAGGTAAAGCCACAGCCAGAAATCGATCTGGAGGGCAACGAGACCGGAGCTGTCGCCACGGTTGATATCGACAAACCATTGCGAGCACTCGCGTTCAAAATTATGGACGACAAGTATGGTGCACTCACCTTTACCCGTATCTATTCGGGCAAGATGACAAAAGGCACCAGCGTTCTCAATACCTTTACGGGCAAGACGGAGCGTATTGGCCGTATCGTGGAAATGCACGCTGATTCTCGTGAAGAGGTTGATTCTGCCCAGGCGGGCGACATCGTTGCACTGCTTGGGATGAAAAATACCCAAACTGGTCACACGCTCTGCGATCCTGAGAATCCGGCAACTCTCGAGCCAATGGTCTTCCCAGATCCCGTTATCTCGATCGCCATCGCAACTCGCGACAAGGCGAATGCTGAAAAGCTCTCCACTGCCATTGGCAAAATGATCAAGGAGGATCCTTCCTTCCGCGTCGAGACCGACGAGGATTCTGGAGAAACAATTATCAAAGGAATGGGTGAGCTTCACTTGGATATCAAAGTAGACATCCTCAAGCGCACCTACGGCGTTGAAGTCGACGTCGGTCAGCCTCAGGTCGCCTACCGCGAGTCTATAACTCAGCGCATCGAAGACAGCTACACACACAAAAAGCAGTCTGGTGGTTCCGGTCAGTTTGGTAAGATCGATTACATCATCGAACCGCTTGATTCCGGCGATGGTTTCCAGTTCGAGTCGAAGGTTGTTGGCGGCAACGTTCCTAAGGAGTTCTGGCCAGCCATTGAAAAGGGCTTTGCAAAGTCAATCGCTAGAGGAGTCCTTGCGGGCTATCCCACAGTCGATTTCAAGGTTACGCTTACAGACGGGTCATACCACCCAGTCGACTCATCAGCGGTTGCGTTTGAAACAGCTGCTCGCGCTGGCTATCGCCAAACGATGCCGAAGGCGGGAGCACAAATCCTAGAGCCGATCATGAAACTCGACGTATTCGTTGGCGAAGATAATATCGGAGATGTCATTGGCGACCTCAATCGCCGTCGCGGTATGATCAAGTCTCAGGAGCCTACCGCCACTTCAATTCAGATCAAAGCGGACGCTCCTCTCGCCGAAATGTTCGGCTACATTGGCTCGCTCCGTACAATGACCTCGGGTCGAGGACAATTCTCAATGGAGTTCTCGCATTACGCACCTTGTCCGAAGATCGTGGCTGAGCAGGTAATCAAAGAAGCCCTCGAACGAGAAGAGGCGAAGAAGAAGTAGACTCCTTTCAGCTTCCCCTAATTGCAACGCTCGCACTCGAAAATGGGGCGAGCGTTTTTTGACTCTCTTTGCGGGCGTAAATTGATCTATCATTTGGAGATCTAGGCCCTCATTCTCCCATCACTTAGTAGGCGTAATTTCAGCTGATCTAAGATTCTTGCCAAATTGGAAATATTGATGAGTGTCAATTATCGGGAAAGTTTCAACGAGCGTTGGACCTAATACCTCCTCAAAACAGCTTAGAGAACCATGATCCGACGATCCGAAATTAAAACCCTGCGGATGGTCCTTCTTTTCGTCGCAGCCACGATTTACTGCCTCTCGATAAACGCTCAGGAAGGCACACCCGAAACTGAGGAAAACATCACGCCTAGTATTCTGAATCCAGAAGACATCTTTTCTGAAGAGCATAGAATGCTACGGCGACTCACTTCCGGCGACTATCCTTTCCGGCGCGGTATTTTTAAGGACGATATCCAGATTAAATCCAAACAGGTTCGTCTTGCATCAGGTAAGAAGATCAGCCTAGTATGGGGACGACCGAAGAGGGCAAAAATCGCCCCAGCTGTCTTTGTTATCGATGTGGAATCTGCCTCACTGAGCAACCAGTCCAGCCGACGTTTTTTTGGTAGATCTAAGAGTCGCCGTGCTCAAAAAGAGAATGAAGCACGCTACCTTCTCACCTCTCCATTCGGTAGTAACTTGCTCGGCCAAGGATTCGTGGTTGCCTATGCGGTCGCAAAAGATTTGGCATCGCTGCGTTCTGCGCGAACCTCTGACTGGGTCGAGATGTTCGACGAAATTCGTGATCAAAAAGTAGTCGATGAAAGCAGCTTCTTCCTGATGTCGACCAAGGAATATGCCAACTTGTCTATCTATCTCGCAAGTACGTATTCGTTTAGTGGATTTATCCTTGAGGAACCCCACTACATGCTTTTTACAAGGCAGACTCACAAAGACGTTATCGAAGAGAGCAAATGGCTGACCTCTGAACAGATTTGGAGACGCACCGATCCTTCTCGCAGGAAATTTTACCACAAGATTTTCAGTAGTATCTATTCGCCCATAATTATCATTCGTGCAGAGGCTTCACCGGCGTATGACTTTAACGAGAAGACGTTGCTTGATTCCCTAAGAGAATCCAACACTTACTTCGAAACAATCACTCTCAATCAGATTCCTCGTCGGCTAATGCCTTTGGGCGATGCGGACGGAGTCCTAAATACTGAACCGAGGGTGAGCTACAATCCTAACTCCGTTTCAACCTGGCTAGAGGGAATGATCAACTACTTGAAGGTCAATTCCGACACGACACCGACTGAATTGCAAAAACGGGCGATCATATATTAGAGCTGCAAGTACGTCGGTCAAAAAGGCCCACGAGTAGAGGTTGCCCGTAGGGCAAAGACGCTTGCCCTGTTCCCCTAGACGTGCCCTATTTGAGAAATGAAACGGGCCGTCTCATTTTTATCTATTCTCATGCTATTAAGCACATCGTTCGCGGCTGACTTCGAACGAGCGACCCTGGATCAAGTTCTCGTCGAGATCAAATCGCTCAACGAGAAGGTCTCTGCGTTGAAAGTGCGTCTCGCCAAATACGAAGAAGTTTCTGAAGTCCCCAACACCGTTCCGCGGGCAGCCGTCGCGCACGCCACCTCTAATCCTTCGCCTAAAGACGATAAAAACCAGTGGTACGAAAACTTGAGAATCGAGCTATGCAAAGCAGAAGTTCGAGCGAGCGGAGACTGGGTAAATCCCGATGCCTGGGACAAGCTTGCCTCAAAGATGAACCCTAGAGAATTCGTGGCTATTCTAGGCGAACCGATGGACAAGAAATTCTCCATTCGTAAAGACACGGACGAAGTTTTAATCTTCCGAGGTGATCTCGAAGGGAAAGGTTACACGGTCAAAGACGAAGTGAGAATCGGTAAAGGTAAGGTTAATCAAATCCTCGCCCCGGGTTTCTACGAATTCATTGAGACCAATTTCGAGTCCTTTATTTTTTAAAATTCAGCCTTAAGTCTGCAACCTTCAGCCTTAATCTCGACACTTCTCTCAATTCTCTCCAAAACCTTCCACCTTATGACGATTTTGGAAGATCTGCATTGGAGAGGACTCCTTAACGACTGCACGGCTGAAGAGGCTTTAGCTGAGCGACTTGCCGAAGGGCCCATATCATTGTATAGTGGCTTTGACCCTACTGCAGATAGCCTCCATGTCGGCAATCTCGTGCCTCTCATAGCTCTTAGGCGCTTCCAGGACTATGGTCACAAACCTATCGCTCTTGCCGGTGGAGCCACTGGAAGCATTGGTGACCCATCGGGCAAAAAGTCTGAGCGCCAATTACTCACTAAAGAAGTGCTCGACCACAATATCGAGTCAGTAAAAACACAGCTCGCCAGTATACTCGATTTCAACGAAGCCATCAAAAATACCGCCCGACTTGTCGACAATGCCACTTGGATGGCCCCGATCAGCTTTCTCGATTTTCTAAGAGATGTCGGCAAACATTTCACCGTAAACTCCATGGTTGCCAAAGAAAGCGTGCGTGCTCGCATGGACGACCGAGATGTAGGCATCAGCTACACAGAATTTTCCTACATGCTGCTGCAAGGGTACGACTTCTACCATCTCTACCAGTCAGAAAATTGCGAACTCCAAATCGGCGGCAGCGATCAATGGGGAAACATTACCATCGGAACCGAGCTGACACGCAAAAAGGCGGAGGCCACTGTCTACGGCCTCACCCTACCCCTCATCACTAACGCTGACGGGACCAAATTCGGCAAAAGCGAATCAGGCGCCATTTGGCTAGATCCTGCTCGCACCAGCGTGTATCGCTTCTACCAGTATTTCATCAATGTCGATGATCGTGACGTCATTCGCTACTTGAAATACTTTACTTTTCTCAACCAGGATGAAATCGCGGTACTCGAAAAACAGCACGAAGAAAATCCTGGCATAAGATTAGCCCATCGAGCTCTAGCCCGCGAAATGACGCAGCTCATCCACGGCGAAGAGGCCACCAACGATGCCATCAAAGCCAGCCAGATTCTTTTTGGGGGTGGTCTCGAAGACATTTCGGAGAACGCTTTGCAAGAAGTGGCCAACGAAATACCGAACGCAAAGGTATCCAGTGATACCCTTTCCGGTGAAGGACTCTCTCTACTGGAAGCTCTCGTCGAATCAGGTCTGTCCCCATCTCGTGGCCAGGCCAAAAAAGATATCCAAGGAGGAGGTGTAAACGTAAACAATAAAAGGATACAAAATATTCAATCAAAGCTCACCTCATCCGACATCCATTTCGATAAATATATCCTCCTCCGCCGTGGAAAGAAGAACTACGCAGCTCTGATTGTGGATTAGCTCAGTGCTTTAGCCTGAGCACATGTTCTCATACAATGCTCGGACTGAAGCACTGAGCTACTAGTGAAAATCATACGAGTTCGCAGCCGGCAGTTCCCCCACTACCAGCGGTTCTATTTTCTCGGCTTTCACATGGATTACGTTTTGTAAGTTCTGCAGCCTTCCTGAAACCAGGAGGAATCTTTCCTGTGTAATCACAAGCCGACTACGCTCGAATATCTGCGGCATCACCACAATATTGGATATCCCCGTCTCATCTTCTAGCGAAATAAACAAAAAACCCTTCGCTGTTCCCGGCCGTTGACGGCAAATTACCTGTCCCGCCACTCTAACCCGATTGCCATGCGGCGTGTGATCCAAGTCCACTGACGTCCAGACCTGCGACAGTCCATCCCGAACTGCAGCCATGGGGTGTGAGCCCACCGTCACGCCTACACCGCTATAATCCGCCTGCAGGCGCTCTACGTGCGTCATTAACTCCAACGGACTCAGTCCACGATTATCCTCCACCTCTGCATCCGCAAACAAGTCCCCTGGATCGTAGCTCGACTCCACCGACCACAAGGCGTGCCGCCGGCTCTTCTCGAAACAATTCAAAGCTCCTATTGAAGCCAGCGTTCGTAATTCGTCCCGGTCGAAACGAGTCCGCTTTCTAAAGTCCCGCAAATCAGTAAACCCATACTCCTCTCTAGCTCTCAGCATCGCTTCCGCATGAGAACGACTCACTCCATTTACCATGTTCAGACCCAATCGGATAGACTGTTCGCTCTCCACGATACACCGCCATCCAGAAACCGAAACATCCACCGCTCGAACCCGAATATTATGCCGCTTAGCATCTTGGATCAAGGTCGCCGGTGAATAGAAACCCATCGGCTGATTGTTCAATAATGCCACATAAAAATCCGCCTTATAGTGAGTCTTTAAGTACATACTAGCGTAAGCTAGCAAACCAAACGAAATCGCATGACTCTCCGGAAAACCATAATGGGCAAAACTGGAGACTAACCTAACTACCTGTTCAATTTTCTCTTCTGGAACCTTTCTTTCATGCATCGCTTTCACCAAGTCCTGCGTCACCTGGTTAATCCGGTAATCTATTCGATAAAAACTCACTGCCCGTCGTAGTTCCTCAGCCTGAGCACCAGAGAAATCAGCCATAACCATCGCCACTTTCAGAATTTGCTCCTGAAAAAGGGCCACCCCCAAAGTCCGTTCCAAAATCGGTTTCAGGCGATCGTCAATATACTCAATCTTTTGTCGACCTGCCCGTCGCTCCAGATAAGGGTTCACCATGTTTCCCTGAATGGGACCGGGTCGGATCATTCCAACCTCGATAACAACGTCGTAGAACTCCTTCGGCTTCATCCGCGGCAGAGTCGCCATCTGAGCTCGACTCTCAATCTGGAAAACCCCGATCGTATCGGCCTTCTGCATCATCTCATAGGTTGCCTTGTCGTCTTTGGGAATACTCGCGAGGTCGATACTCTTCCCCTTAGCCCTCACCGCTTCGAAAGCATCTTGCATTACCGCCATCATTCCTAGACCCAACAAATCCACCTTCACCATCCCCATATCCTCACAGTCCTCCTTGTCCCACTGAACCACAGTTCGCCCTGGCATGCTCGCTGGCTCTAACGGCACCACTGAGTCTAGTTCACCTTCACAAATAATCATACCTCCTGAATGCTGGCCCAAGTGCCGAGGTAAGCCCAAAATCATAGGAAACAACCGAGCCAAGGCAGACGCTCTCGGATGACTAGAAGCGATTCCCGACTTATCGAATTGCTCAGAAATCGAGATCTCGTGCGAGTAGTTATGGCTTCCATACAACGAGGAAAAACGTCCTAAAACCTCATCAGAAAAGCCAAAGACCTTGCCAATTTCCCGAGCCGCACTCCGCCCACGGTAGGTAATCACATTCGCAGTCATAGCTGCCCCATTTCGACCATAACGCCGGTACACTTCCTGGATCACCTGTTCCCGTCGGTCCCCGCTAGGCAAATCGATGTCTATATCCGGCCAACTCCGTCGCTCCTCATTCAAGAAGCGCTCGAAGAGCAATCGCCCTTCCACGGGATCCACCGGCGTAATCCCCAAGCTATAGCAAACCGCACTATTGGCCGCACTTCCTCGTCCTTGAGCCATGATGTTGTGTTCTCGGCAGTAGTTAATCAAATCCCAGACAATCAGAAAATAGCCGGAAAAGCCTAAACGGGCAATGATGCTAAGCTCATGACGCAGTTGACGCTTCACCACTGGACTCAGACTCCGATACCGCTGTTCTGCCCCAAACCAGACAATCTTCTCCAAAAAAGAATCCATAGATTCCCCTCGAGGCACAGGAAAACGAGGAAACTTGTATCCAAGATTCTCCAACGAAAATTCACAACGTTCCGCAATGCGAAGTGTGTTTTTAATAGCCTCGGGCATATCCCGAAACAAATACCCCATCTCTTTCGCTGGCTTGACAAAGCGCTGGGCATTCCGACTAAGCAACATTCCTGCCTTGTCCAAACGCGTCTTCTCTCTCAAGCAGGTAAAAACGTCCTGAGTCAGCCGGCCCGCTGGCGTCGCATAGCAGATTCCATTAGTCGCTACAAGCGGTAGATCCGAAGCGACTGCCAAGTCACGCATCGTCGCCACCCAACGCTCCTCTCCTCGAATCAAATGCCGCTGAACTTCGAGCCCCAAATCTTCATCGGCAAAAATCTCTCGAAGACGCTTTAAACTTCTATCAAGACCCGAAACTCCTTCCTCTCGCCACGCTTGGTAAAGCGGCCCATCCTCATCCCCTGTCAAAGCGACCATTCCTTCTGCAAACTCTGGTAGTTCATCCCACGTCACCTGCCCCTCACCCTTCTCCGAACGCAGCTGGGCCCGAGTCAGAAGCTTACACAAATTTCGATATCCCTGTCGCGATTTAATCAATAACGGTAAAGCACTCCCATCTTCCATCGCCAGTTCACAGCCCACGATGGGACGCACTCCCTGTGCACGTGCTTCCTTATAAAAACGCGGCGTCCCATAAACACCCCCTCGATCACAAACCGCCATCGCATCCAGCTCTGCATCCGCACAAGCCACCGCCAACTCCTTAGGATGCGACGCCCCTCGCAAGAAGCTAAACGCCGTCCGTGCATGCAGTTCGATGTAGCGATTAGCCATTAGCGTTCAGCCTTTCGAAAACATTCCATACCCAACCAACCGTCTTGAGCCTAGCCATGAGCGTTTCCAATAATTCGCCTTTGAGCGGACGACGTAGGATTCGAAACACAAATTCCGGCTTTCGACTTGAGGCATACCTGAAGGGTATTTCGAAATGAGAAAACGCAATTTGGGCTCGAATCCTGCTAGAACGCGAAAGAATTGGATTGATTGGATACCCTCAAAATCAGTCATACATCCCCTCGACCATCCACTGTGTCCGCTCCTTCACGAGGCGGTACACTCCACCAGCCTTCAGTTCCACATCCCATTCCAGCCGGTTCCATCCTCCCGACTCCCACCATTGCCCCGAATAGGCCCAAGGGCCTCGGCACTGGGCCACCATCCCGCCTGCCCGGGAACAGTGAAACCAAATGGGACGCCTTTCCCCTACCCTGACTTCAGCCTTCAAAGAGGGACGAAAACGGCGTAGGACCAATCCGAACTGCTCTTTCGTCCCCAGTCCTTTCATCGGAGGCGTTGTCGTTGGCAAACGCTCGAGCGTCATTCCCTCAGGCCGCCCACTCAGTTCCAGGCTGGGCCGGCCCACATTGTCCGCCCCGACAATCCCCGCCA